>Ga0129306_1001437_pt1 | contig 26886 bp, 24 predicted proteins | sample P827metagenome_FD_94438 | JGI IMG/M metagenome (GOLD analysis project Ga0129306, IMG submission 94438) | Capybara group fecal microbial communities from Wisconsin, USA - P827 metagenome | ecosystem: Host-associated > Mammals > Digestive system > Large intestine > Fecal | place: USA: Wisconsin...
CGGCCAGTTCGAGGAGGAAATGGAGAGCAGCAAGTCCACGACCACCATCGAGAGCCTGTCCTTCGAGACATCGGCCGTGGCCGAATCGCTGGCCGAAACAACTATTCAGGAAGGGAAACGGCCCGGCTTCTTCAAGCGAGTCTGGGCCGGTATCAAGGGCTTCGTAAGCGGGAAGGTCGGCTCGGTGCTGAACAATGTGGGGAACATCCTTTCCGTGCTGATATCTGTCATCGTTAAACTGGTACAGTACATCCTGCTGGCGGTGTCCAGCATCTACCTCATCATCCTCGGACTCATCGGCCCGTTTGTCTTCGCCCTGTCGCTGATGCCCGGATTCGGGAACAATATCAGCGTGTGGATTGCGAGGTATATCCAGATCTCTTTCTGGTGCCCGATGGCGGCACTCATCGACTTCGTGAACTTCAAGCTCAAGGATGCCATGTTCACGGCATTCTGGAGTGCTCCCAACGTGGCGCAGCTGGGTTTCCCGCTGCACATCATCGTGATGGACCTGGTGACGCTGATTTGCCTTCTGGCCGTGCCGCAGATGGCCTCATGGATTATCTCCGGCAGCGGAGCTTCCGATGTAAACCGGGGCATCGCCACCACCGCCCAGAAGGGGGCCATGCTTCTTGGAAAATTCAAATAAGTTAATGACTATGAATAAGATTCTTTCTATGACAAAGGACATCGAGAAGTCCTTCAAGAGCCAGAGCCGCCTGACGCTGGTGGCCGTTGCGGGCTCCCTCCTTTTCGCCCTTGTGGTGGGCGTGTATGCCTTGACTTTCGCCGAGAAGCAGCGCTCCAAAATCTATGTGCTTGACCAGGGCAAGTCCCTGCTGCTGGCCCTCCAGACGGACGCCATTCTCTCCAAAGACGTGGAAATCCGTGACCATGTGACGCGCTTTCACGAGCTGATGTTCACCCTCTCGCCCCAGAAGCAGACCATCCAGGAGAATCTGGACCGGGCCTTCAATCTGGCCGACCGGAGCGCCTACGAGTACTCGCAGGACCTGGCCGAGAAGGGATACTACTCGCGCCTGGTATCGGCCAATATCTCGCAGCAGATGATAGTGGATTCGGTGAAATTTATGGGCTCCGGCTATCCCTATCAGGTGAAGACCTATGCCCGACAGTATGTGGTGCGCGAGAGCACCGTCAGCCAGTATTCGTTTGTGTCCACCTGCCAGCTCATCAATGCCGGGCGTTCCGACGTGAACCCGCACGGGCTCATCATCGAGAAGTTCAAGGTGGTGGAGAATAACCTTGTGGAGACCCGGAAGCGATGAAAGAGATAAGGAATGATTCACGCCTGGTGCGCATTGGCGTGTATGTGGGAATAGCCCTGATGGTGGGCGCCGCCATCTGGTATCTGTATCGGGCGCTGACTTTAATACATTGAAATTATGCAACTTGATAAGAAAACAATGCTCATTCTGATGGTGGTGGCCGGTCTGGCGCTCCTGGGCCTGCTGGCAATATCCTTCATCCCCCAGAATAAGAAGGGCCAGGCTGATGAAGGCGTAACCCAGACCATATCCGACGGCATCGCCCAGGAGATGGCCGACAGCAAGTCGGACGCCTATCGTGGACTGACTTCGACAGATGATTATTTCGAGCAGCTGGGCGCCAGAATGGAGGCCGATGAAGACATCTCGCTGGTGTCTTCCTCCGGCTCTTCCGTTCCTGCAGCAGTTGCAGGTGCTTCGCCTGCTGCCAGTTCTGGGGAGAGTTCGGTTGACCGCGTCTTCGGTGCGCCGCCGGCATCCTCTTCTTCCCCTGCAGCATCTCCATCCTCCGGGCATCGCTCTTCCGGGGGTGGCAGTGCTTCCCGCCCGATGACCGAGCAGGAACGCTTGGACTATGACCGCCGCCGGGCCGAGATGGTCCGGGACGTGCTCACGGGCGAGGCTGCGGAAGAGACTCCGGCAGAGGAGCCGAAGCCGGAGCCGCTGTCCATCGATCTTTCGGCCGTGGGCTCCTCCGACGGCATTATCTCTTCACTCGATGATGACTTCGATGACGCGGCGGTACAATATGAAGGTGCCAAGCGGCCCTTCCGCTGCATGTTCGTGCGGGACCAGAAGATTACCAGCGGCCAGAGGGTGACGCTGCGCTTGCTGGAGGATTATGTGGAAGGAGGCGTCCGTATCCCGGCCAACACGCACCTTGCCGCCATCTGCAAGATTGGCGACCGGCTGGAGCTGCAGGTGCGCTCTCTGGAGATGAACGGCCGCATCATCCCGCTGGCTCTCGATGCTTATGACACCGACGGACTGCAGGGAATCTACTGCCCGGAGACATCGGCATCAAAGAACAGCCGCACCGCGACAAACGACGCCATTTCTACGGCCGGGACCACCTTTGGCGGCCTGGTCGGCGACCTTGCTTCTACCGTTATTCGTACCGGCGCCACCATTGCCCGCAGCGCTTCCGGGGAGATGTCCGTCTCCGTGGTGAGCGGCTATGAGTTTTATCTGGTTAAATCCGAGCGCCGGTGACCGAAGATGCTCCGGAATTGCCATCGAAAGTTGAACAATATTGCCATCGAAAAATGAACAGTTTGAAACGTCTTTTACTCTCTGCCGCCCTTGGGTGGCTATGCTCCGGAATCGCCCTTGCACAGGCTCCGGATACGCTTTTTATCTCGACTTCACAGGTGGTGCACTTGCGGTTTGCTTCAGAGCTAAAGTACGTGAACCTTGGGTCCCGGGACATCGTGGCCAAGATTGTCGACGGCAGCAAAGACTATGTTGCGGTCAAGGCCCGCGAACCCTTCACCACCGTCACCTCGATGTCCTGCCTGGAGAGCACCGGCACAATGCACACCTTTCTGGTCGCGTATTGCGAACATCCCCCGCGGCTGGATGTTGACACGCGCCTGTCGGCTTCCGTCCGTCAGGACGAATCATCTTTTTCTTTCTCATCTCCCTCCTATGCCGACGGAGGCACTCCGCCGGCATCAGCTCCTGTCTCCTTTGAAGAACTGACCGAAATGAAACCTGAACTCTATCACCTTGGCACCAGCGGCTATGGTATCCAAATCCTTTGCGAAAACATCTTCTACAAAGACGATGTCCTGTTCTTGCTGATTTCCCTGAAAAATGACTCTGCCGTGAGCTACGAACTCTCTGCGCCCCGCTTTGCCGTGGAGAGCAAACGCCGCACCAAACGTGGACTCCAGTATGAGAAAGCCGTCTTTCCCAAACAGTCCTACGGCCTGGGCGTTGTCCAGCCCGACGCCACCGGAAAATTGGTCTTCACCTTTGACAAAGTGTCCCTGACCCGCGGCCAGGTATTCCGCGTGTACTTCTATGAGAAAGGAGGGGCCAGGAACCTGATCCTCACTTTCGCACCGAACGACATCAACAAGGCAAGGAGGTTAAACTGATTGGCCTATGAACCATGTCCTAGACCAGCTGGAAGAGCTGATGGTCAGCGTCCAGCACCACGACATCACCTTCATCATTTTCGCAGTTATAGCCCTGTTATTCCTCGGGGCTATCCTCTATCTCCTCTTCCGCGTCCATGAGAACCGTCACAGCCTCCGGGAACTGGACAATAGGCTCACCGATGGACACAACAAACTTGCTGAGCGCCTACTGGAGCAGGAACAATCGCTGAACCGCGTCCGAAGGGCAGGCGTAAACAACTTCCGTCTCATCTGCAAAGTCGGCACTGAAGCCGGTGTCTTGCCGGAGAGTGCTGTAAAAGATGCGCTGAGCGGCATAGATGCCAATTGATCTTCTCGGGGGCGTTTCTTTGTGTCAGGAAAAATCGCTATATTTACAAGCCGTTAGATACTCCCGCAAATGAAAAGGACCCTTCTCTTCATTATTGCAATACTGTTTTCCTGCTTCTATTCTATAGCGCAGGATATGCCGGACAAATCATCCGACACTTGGTATTGGTGCACATATGAGTATCGCTACACGAGCCTTCCCAAAAACCAGAAAGACTACATTGAGTCAAAAGAGCAGCAGGTCACGACTATTATTAATGCGTTCAGAAGTGAGATGCATATTCATTATTCAATTTATGCACTTCGCGGAGCTCCTGCAACCCTTGTTTGGGATGACAAGAATGATGTATACCGCGATGATGAGAACACCCTCATTCTCAGTTCAGATTTTGGCTATCTAACATTACTTGACAATGACGGCACAGACGTATTCCGGTTGATTGATTGCTACGAAGCATACGGTTTTGAAGAAGATGAGGACGAGGAAGATGAAGATATCATCTTCGCTTGGGATGATATCGAGGAACAGGACGAGAAGTCAGGCTGGACAACCTATTTGTTATACACATTTCTAGCTCTTCTTCCAGCCATTGCGCTTATGGCTTTTATTCTCTGGCGTGACCGACTGAGACCGGAGCCGCCTAAAGAGCTAATTCTTGCGTTCCTTCTAGGATTATTATCCGTTCCGATAGCTGTCCTTCTTGAAACGTGGGTTGGTGAAATAGGATTGTCTTCGACGTACCGCGATAATTGGGTAGAGTGTCTGAAAACGGCATTCTTTGGTGCTGCTATTCCCGAAGAGTTTGCTAAGCTTTGGGTCCTTTGGTTATTCTTCAAGTGGAGAAAGAAGCAGGACGAGTATATGGATGGGATAGTGTATGCTGCATGTATAGGACTCGCTTTTGCCACACTTGAGAACATTAAGTATGTCTTCTATGCGTTAAATCTTGCTTCTCATCCTGTCGCTGTTTCGACTGGTGTAACCAGAGCACTGACCGCAGTACCCGGGCACTTTGGCTTTGGCATCATCATGGGCTTTTTCTTCTCTTTCTATATGTTCTTGCCCAAGAAGAAATGGATGTATCTGGCATTGTCGTTCATTGTGCCGGTGATATTTCACGGTCTATACGACTTCTTTGCTTTCATGGAGAGTATTTCCGGAATCTGGCTGACGGTTATCACTTTTGCTTTTTTCCTTGTTTTCTTCGTCATGAATAATCTATGCGTCAAAGCCATCCAATCGGCAATCGAGTTGGATGACGCGGCATTCTTCCTTCCTCAAAAAAAACAATCAAAACAAGAATAAGTCATGGCAACAATAGTAACAAATTCAGGCTTAAACGAGCTTCTTAAAAGCCCTAAACCGGTCATTATAGATTTCTGGGCACCATGGTGCGGTCCTTGCCGTACAATCTCCCCGATATTGGAAGAGGTTGAAGCTGAATTTGCCGACAAGATTACCGTTGCAAAATGCAATGTTGATGAAGAGGAATCGCTAGCCTCTCAGTTTCGTATTTTAAGCATCCCCACCCTATTGTTCTTTAAAGATGGGGAACTTGTTGACAAAAGTGTCGGAGCAGTTTCCAAGAAGGAATTGATTGCCAAAGTGCGAGAGAAGCTACTTTAGGCCAATTGAGATTACCCTTCTTTTATCCCTATCTGACTCCTCTTTCGCAGCGTTCCTGGAGCTTCTCCATGCGATACGGCCGCTTTTTATCTCATTCCATCTTCCTTCATCTATTTTACCGGCTTTGTGTAGCTTCCTGAGAATCGGCATGAATGATTCCGGAATCAGGTACTTTTCGCTATTCCCCGACTCCTTGTAAAGCACAAAATACAGATACATGCTTTTGGATATTTCATTTCCTTGCGAATCATGAACCTTAAGCGGTCTTATGTCAAGGCCAATATCCATTATAGAGTTCATCATGTAGTTATCGCTTCCCAGTATAACGAACTTATTCTCATCGTTCTCAAGTATGAGTTTTGAGGGTGACGATTCATTATACAGCCGTACCAAATCGGAATAGATTAATTCGTTTGCTGCAATGGAATCGGACTTTTCGGCCTTCGGCCCCAGCAGAGCATTAAAAAACATCTTCCTGGTTCCGCTTTCTATATTGGTGGCAAAAGCCGTTGCTGTTTTTCCGTCGCAAATGGCCATCAACTTTGCCAACCCTTCTGGAGTCAAACAATTATCGACCGTCAGGTCACAAGGACTGGATAATTTCCCTTCTTTAAGTAACTTCTCCAGCAAGGGACCGCACATATACACCATTAACGGATCTTCACCCAGATAGCACTCAACGATGGCGGACTGTTGTTTTGATTCCTGATCAGCGACGGAGCCGAATACCTTCAAGTCAATCTTTCCGGCAGAAAGGCAAACAGGCCAGAACTTTCTCCGGACTATTGTGGCGTCGCGGTTCAGCATATGCAGATTGACGTCTTCTGATAGCATCGTCCAGGCCGCCCCACTGGGAAGGCGCGAATACACTGAACGTCTAAACAGACTTAAGTCTTTGTTGACATCTAAGTTGATGCTATCCCTCTTCAGCAGATAATTCGCAACAGACCCGCCACCTGCATATACTATTTCGCTCCGCTCTCTCATAAGGAGGAAGCAGGATGCGATTATGGCAAACGCTGCTGCGGTAAGCCATCCAAATATACGACTGCGACGAGGATTCTTCTCACGCTTGAAGAGATACTCATCCAGTCGTGAACGGACTTTATTTGCGAGATCTTCAATGTCATTATACCTCACATAGTATTTTTTCTCATCAAGCATTCTTTCCCTAATTACGCTCAGTAGATGCTGATAATCAGGGCTTTCTTCTTCGACAGGATTAACAAAGACGTAAACCTCAGGTCTTTTTTTTGCGGCGAGAGTGTCCATCGCCACACGGTACTCTTCTTCCGTGATTGACCCGATATTTCCTTTCAGGATAAAAAGAACAATGTCGGCCTCGTTCCGTATATAATCGTTGTAAGTTGTTTGGTTGTCAGCGTGATTTGCAAAATTAGAGGTCTCTATCCTATATCCTCGACTGCCATATCTGAAATCTAGATCGCTGATAATGGCTTTGATACGGGTCATTTCCTCCCTTAATTTGGTTGACCCCGCTACAAAAATAGAAACGGTCTTCATAGCTAATTCTCGGTTGTCTTATCCTGAATCTTAATTAAAACACAGCCGCACTCCGGGTATAAGTATGGTTGCAACTCTTGCTGGGCTTTTTTGAATTGTTCTAAGTACTCTTGACAACATTGGAGCCGGGAATAAACGAGCGCAGCAATGCTCTGCCCTGCACGTATATCAGAGAGCCAGTGTGCGCCCACTATAGCCCGGCTATAGCCGCCATCTCTCCCTCGCATGAAAATCTCTGTCTGTTTCTCTGGATGAAGCGATGCGAGTATAAGGGCAAGGCCCATAAAGTTCGCTGAGTGCCCACTAGGATACGAGTAATTTACCCTCAGGAACGGCTCATCATCTGGAGTAAGCGTTGGCTCATTATAGTATACAAATGGTCTTGTTCGCTTATATCCTTCCTTCGCCAAATCGCAGCCGCTAGTCCCGAAACACTCCTTTGAACGCATTAACAGTTCATATGTTTCCGGCAGATTCTCTTTTGTTATTCTGAGACCAAAGGATTCTTTGAATTGAAGGAGAACAGTGTCATTCATAACGGCATCTACTACAGCCTGTTCAGCACGCGGAGTTCCGCGGAGTTTCTTTGCCTCATAATATGCATATTCGTCCAACAGAAACTCTACCGAGCCCGGTTCTGGCGGCGAAGGCAAAAACCGTAAGCTATTCACTACTTCATCTTTACTCAAATATGGCTGATAATCCTGCGAGAACGCACTAATACTAATGAATTGCGTCAGAAGTAGAACCACCAGATATCTTGATTTGATGCTCATATGGAAAAAGTTCAGTTCTTATCGTTAATTCTTATCTTGAAGAGTCTGTAAACCTCTGTAAATGCCAGGAATCTTCTTGACGAGTTCCGGGTCGTATTCAACGACACCGGCATCAACACTTTCCAAGCGCTCCCGTGAGGTAATGTCCAGATGTGCTCGTTCTTCCCTCTTATACCTATTCTTCACGTCATCGCCGCCTAAAATGACTTCCCTCTGCTCTGTCTCCAGCAAAGGTCTGTATCTTGTAAGCAATTGCTCCACATTCCATCTTACATGCTCTGTTTTGCCAAGTATATCCACCATCTCCTCGGAAATAGTCCCATCAATTGAACCCACACTCCGGAGTTTAGTCCACATGTGGGAGGCATTATAGATATTTGACCACATATTAGCTGCTGCGGATTTCGATTCGGAAGCCTTTTTCAATTGCCTTCGAGCATCGGAAACAAGCATTTCCTGAAGGGTAGGTGCGCCCTTACCTGAGAGACTACCCGCTGCATATACTAGTTTCCGCACAAGTGTCAAATCATAAGCATCTGTTCTCATCCCAAACGAGTGAATTCTTGCATATGGCGCGAAACCAGATATTGAACTGTTTGAAAGGGTGCTTACGATAGAATCACCTGTCGGCTGGTATACTAATACTTGAACAGCTTTCTTATATACAACATGCGGCAAATTCAATCCTATAGCAATTGAATGACTGGTATTTGGAACACAGACAGCGATTGTCAACCTGGTATGAACATCTTCGGCAGCCTCTTTTATGTAATCTTGAATTGCCGGATTCTCAACATCTCCATTGATAAACTCCCATTCAAGATCAATGAAATCCTTACCGAGGTGCTCTGTTTTAGTCTTATAAGGTGATTTTGACTCCTTGTCCTTTAGAGGATGTCTCCAAGGCGTATCGCTGATTCTTTCCGTGTAGTAACCATAATCGTTCTCTCCAGCATTGACATATCTCCAGGACGCCGTTTGGAACATAGCATCCATACTGCCTTGAAGATGGTACATTTCATTCCTGACCTTTTTGTCAATGAATGTGATACGGGTCTTGTGTTTGGGATTATTTACAAAGTTGGGATAATGACCCAGATGCGCGGCCTGCATCCCCATTGCAACCCCTATGCGTGACATTCCTATAACAACGAGATGAACATGGTCTTCCGAATCCGGGCCTATACCAGTTTCACCTTCTAAAGGCAGATACGGTTTAGCTTCAGGGGTTAGTGAATCATTGACAAACACTTTTCTTGCCCACATCGCATAGTAATTGAACGGCATAAAAGCCAGCTTATTCAATACCTTGTTGTTGAGATCCGTATGCTGGAAAACGGCAAATGTTGAGTGATGCTCAAACATCACATGACACAGCACTTTATCTTCATCTTTTGCTGGGGTCGGAATACAGTCAACGATGTTTTCCAAGCACTGGAGAACTGCTGTATCGTGAGAAGAATCCGCTCCTAACATCATGTCTTCGCCAAGTATAAAGACCTCTCTGGACTGTTGGAGCCGCATCATAGGCAAATCCAAAATGGAAGAAATGTCTCCTTCCTGAAGAATTATTCTATTCATCTGAGAACGTGTCAGAACGCGAACCAACTCATTCCTCGCCTTCTCAACTTTGTTGGTTTGAATGATGAAGTAGCAATCGTGCCCGGAAGAGTAAAGCTGTTTAAGGAGGCCCGGCAACATCTCATGGTAGCCAAAGACAGCGACATGATTCTTTACTTTATAATGAGTTTCTCCAGCCAAATACCGCTGTGCCAATTTATCGAAGGAATTGGTGAACAACGAGGTCAGAACAGCTACCAGCACAACGCCGATAATAGTGATGAGCCATCCTAAATCGGGCATATTGCCCAGTTTGTTCTCCCCACCATTGGTAAACAGATGGTAGAACGCAGCAGATACCGGACCATCTGCTTGATAGTCAATAATAGCCCATGTACACTCCTTGGCGAAACTGAACCCCAACGAGATTATACTGAGTAGAAGAATCACTAAAATGGCATAGAAAGCGAATTGATACCAGCCGCCTTTTGCAAGTGCACGGTGTGCTTGTAATTTTATCCAACTCCAAGGACTTATTGTACTCTTTTTCATATGTGGCAGATTAGAATTCGGGTAAATTTAGCGATTTTTCATCGTTTTTTAGTAAATTTGCTTGATTAATTGACAAATATGCAACCAACTGACACACAAATCATCGACGCCTTGATTGCTAGAGACGATAAGATGACACACAACTTTTTCTTTGTGTGGTGTCGCCCACTGCTATATTCCATTATCAGAAAGGTATTCAGTTACGAGGTCGATTATGACGAGCTCGTGAACGAACTGTACATCTACCTATTGGAGAATGACGGGCGGCGTCTCCGAACTTTTCAGGGACGTAGCAGCATCTATCAGTGGCTCAAATGCGTTGCCACCCGGTTCTTCCTTGAAAAGCGCGACGGGGGTTCCGTGATAGATGACACCTCCTCCGAACCTCTTTATCCCATAGATGAACCAACTTTTGAGCCTTCGGAGAAGGAAACCATCAAGCAGGATATCCGGAGACTGCTGGAACTCATGCATAATCCGAGAAACCGGATGGTCCTGAAACGCATCATGATTGACGATGTTGATTATGAATACCTTGCCGTAGAAATGAATACATCTGTGGCAAATCTTTACAACATCAAAAGACGGGCACTTGTAGAACTAACGGCCATTGCGCTCAAAGAATTTGAAAATGGAGAAAAGTAAAATTACAGACCAGACCATCGCCGCTTTCCTGGAAGGCAACGCCACTACCGAAGAAGTGGAAGCCATCCTCAGTGCGGCCAAGCGCGACAGCCGCTTTAGGGAATACCTTTCTATCGTCAGTCCCAATACGGACGGGATTCCGATGCTCGCACAGGCTGCCGCCAGTCCGGACGATAACCTCTGCAACGTCAGGTGTGAGCAGTATGTCCTGCAGAAGTTCGGCATTACTGCGTTAGAGGAAGAGCTTAAGGAGAAAGCGGCAGCATCAGAATGGCTGAAAGAGGGTGGCACTCCACTTTTCCGTGTCGGAAGTATCTGTGCCGATTATGGCCTGTGCGTGTCCCGCCGCTATTACGCAACACTTAAAGACATAAAGCTGGCCCTGGAACAAGGCTCAGAGGTAATCGTTGCTATTGACGGCGGCGAGATTGACGGGAATGAAATTGTGGAAAGCATCGAAGACCGCTTTATGGGTGAATTCCCGGACCACTGCATTTGCGTACTGGCTCTTGAAGACGGAATCGTAGCATATAATCCTAATCTCGGCGAGATTCCCCAGCGTATAGCCCGTGACCGTTTCATTGATGCGTGGCGGGATTCCAAGTTCTACATGGTGTCTGTCAACAGAATCGAAAAGGTGGCCGATACTTATTCCCCAGCCCCGCTGAATCTGGATGATGTCACCCTCCCAGAAGAACTTGATGAGCTCACTGAAGCCATTGCTGAAAACACCCACGAGGTGTGGTCAAAAGGACGCATGGATGAGGGCTGGACATACGGCGCTGAGCGGGACGATGATGCTAAGAAGCATCCCGACCTGCTCCCGTATTCCTCTCTTACAGAAGGAGAAAAGGAATTTGACCGTGCCACGGCAATGAATGCTATCAAGCTGATTGTGAAGTTGGGATACAGGATTGAGAAGAATTAGTTAACCGACTATATACTTCCTTTTACTGAATGTTTCGATTATTATCCTGGATATACGATCTCATTTATAAACTCTTCGACTTCCTTTGGAATCTTGGTTACAAAAGGTCTGCCGAAACGATTCGTGCGACAGCTCGGACGGATGCTCATGCCGCAGTACTTGAACGAGCCCGCCTTAAGAGGAAAAGGGGCGTTATTAAGTCTATCTATAGTATTCTGGTTATCCTTCTCTTCGGCGTCCCAACTATTTGTATCCTCGTTCTATGGAAGGATAACGACAACTTGTTAAAATATGTTTGGGCCATCGTTTTAGCAATACCGGCACTTGAGACGCTCTATGCTCTTTTGTTTGAAAGAACCGGAAATCTATCTCTGTTTGAGGCAACCGATGTTGTCGGAAAGTGCAACATATATGCCCTTTATTTAAGGGCCTTTAAGGCCGATCAGCGGCGAGTTATTTTCAAAGAAGAAGATTTAGTGCGTTCCTTGCTCCAGCAACATGTAGTTACGTTTGCTGTAGGACTGCCGGAAGAGATTGACTCTAGCCCCGGAGCTTTACGGGTATATATAAATAACGACACATGGCAGGAAGAGGTGCGCATGCTGATGGATTCAGCTTCTTATCTCTTTTTGAGAATTTGCTATACTGACCCATGTGTATGGGAAGTGCAACAAGCATTATCTTTATCCAAAGAACTTTACATCATAATTGACAATGCAGAAGACTACTCCAAAGTCCTGAATAAGTGTCCGGGATTACCACAGAATGTGACTCTTGCTCCTGGGAAATATGTTATATACAGACGTCTGGAAAACGGGTCATGGAAAAATGTGTCTCCCGCAGAATCAGATACTCCAACATATGACAAGTCCTCTTTTAACAGGTCTTTCGTGACAAGCCTGCTTGAGCGTTTCCCGAAGCTTGATGAAGACGCGAGCATTGAACTGTATGAAGAGTCAATAGAGGGGCTTTACACGAATATGATTGCAGGGGCAGACCATGCATTAAAAATCAGAGTGGCATCCAGAATCATGGATTTTCTTGAAGATTATTGCAAAAAAGAGGATTCGGATGGCCGTGTGACTCATAATGCACAACGCTACTTGCAGATGTTCGAACGCTTCAATCCATTGCCGGAAGGTCTACAAAGCAGGAAGGATGATTTAGTGCATTTTTTTAGTTCTTCAAAAGAATCATGATAGTTTTCTTTCACCTGCACCCTCTCTTATAAGCAAAGAGAGGTTTTCGTCATCGTGTAAGCGTGAAAGTACACAATCGGCGGTGGTCAGGCTGAGTCTTACGACAAAGCCTGACCTTTTTCTTGATAGAACGGCCATAATGATACCCTCTCTATAGGAAAAGGAACAACGTATGAAATCACAAATGAAAACAATTCTGGTCACCATGGGAATAATCGTCGGGACAACGGTTGGCGTGACCGTATTTTATAACCTCTATACGCGGTGGGACAGAAACCGCGCTTACCGGAACAGACACACAAAGACAATTCTTGCTCATAGGGGTGATATTCGTGACATGGGCGGTTCCGTGTTGGCCAGGACCGTAACTGTATACGACATTTATATGGATTGTCTTGTCATCAAGGATTCCACTTATTGGGATAACAACATCCATGAATTGGCTCCGTTTCTGGCACAGAAGTTCCCCCAGCGGGACGCGGAACAGTGGCAGGCCTATTTGCAGGAAGGAAGGGCCAAGGGGCGCTGCTTTGTTTCCATTGCCAAGAATCTGACGGAGGATGAAGCCAATGAGATCAAGACCTTTCCGGTTTTCGAATTGGGGCCATACAAGGGCGGTGGCATCATCCAGTCCCGGGAAAAACGCATTTATCCTTATGGCGAACTGGCACGCAGGACCATCGGTTTCATTGGAACGGCAGATACCGTCAAATTCGGGATAGAATGGGATTACAATGACTGGCTGAAAGGGACAAACGGCAAGGCGGTAGTCCTGTACGGGCGCTACGAAGGAAATGACGTCAAGAAAGAGATCGACTCGATTCATGTTGAACACGGCTATGACATTGTTACCACATTGGATTTAGAACGCCAGCAAATGGCAGATTCTGTCCTTCGCAAAGCAATGTCCGCTAATGACGATATTGAATCCGGCTGTGTCATTGTGATGGACGTTGAGACGGGAGCCTTGCGGGTTATGGTCAATCTCGGCCGCGATTCAGAATCCGGCGAGATTCATGAAACCATAGCTGATGTCATCAACCGCCAGTTTGAGCCGGGCAGCCTAGCAAAGGTCCTTCCGCTTGCCGCTGCGCTGGAAGACGGATATATACACTCTCTTGATGAGACAATTCCCACCAACCATGGGCTGCTTGAGGGCTTTATCCGAGACGCCCATATTGAAGACTATGAACACACACATGGGAGCAAGAGTATTTCCGTCATTGATGGCTTTTCTATGTCTTCCAACTATGTATTCGCCTATTTTGCAAACAAATACTATTCGGATTCGGTTAGCTCGTTTGATGACCATATAAAGAAGTATTGCGGCGGGACCGACTTCAATCTTCCTGAGAAATATCAATCAAGAAGGGATGTTCTTACTCGTTCCATGGGTTACAACTTTACGATGACGCCGCTTTCCGTTCTCACACTCTATAATACAATTGCCAACAAGGGAAAGAAGATGCGGCCCTATTGGGTCGAGTATCTTGATGGTGAGCCGCCTGTCGTATATGGGTACGGCCCTGATTCACTCGGGCAAGCGATGCCGGCAGCAGTGGCTGATACAATTATGAGGGCGTTGAAGGCTGTGACAAAGAACGGTACCGGAAAAGCGCTCATCGATGTCTATCCCGGGGTTGCAGGCAAGACGGGGACCTCGCGGGTTGCCTTTGTCAAGGAAGGTAGAGGAAACGATCCGTATCATGACCAGAATGGCCGCACGAAATCAGCCGCAGCCTATGTTGGGATAGTCCCTGTAGATGACCCCGCTTACAGTATCATTTGTGTCCTTTATAGCAAGCCTTCATTCAGAACGATATACGGCAGTTCTGCTCCAGCTTATGTTGTACGGGATATTGTAAGTGGCATGTATGAATAAGCTTCTTTATGATTTTCAATCGCTTTGATAAAGGATGTCACCAAAAATAGTTAAATTTGTATGTTTTGCATGTAAAACAACGCCAATCATGAAAAGAATTCTCTTTATATCCATTCTCTTTTTCATAGGAACGGGGGTCGCTCTTCGTGGACAGAACGCCATCGAAGAAGACCTTGACCTCAAATATGCTACTGAAATGCTGGTCCCTGGTACGGCCGTCCCCGAGTTTACGCTCAACGACATCGAAGGGAAACCGGTTAACATCACTGATTTCAAGGGCCGCAAGGTGGTCCTGCTTTTCTGGGCTTCATGGTGTCCGGACTGCCGCGCCGAGGTGCCACAGATCAAGGCAATGCAGGCTGCAGCCGACCCCTCAAAGGTGGCGTTTGTTTCGGTGTCCTTTGACCGCACCGTCGAGGCATTCAAAACATATGTAGCAGAAAACTATCTGGGCGGCGTGCAGCTGTTCGACCCGGCCGGAAAGAAAGAATCCGCCATTGGCGCCGCCTATCACGTCAAATGGATACCATCCCTCTATCTGCTTGATGAGGATGGCAAGGTGATTCTCGGAACCGTTGTGGCAGATAAAGTTGCCAAAGCCATCAATGCTGAACAAGGTGGTCATCCCCTCAATACAGTCCGCTGTTCAGAAGACAGTTGCTCTTTGGAATAATGGTCAGGAGCGTTATCATATTCGGTGAGCATCCGATTAAGGGCGATATCATAAGCCACTATGAGGATGCAGGAGCCAGTGTATCGGTATCGGAGAGTTTCATACTCCCATCCGATGCGCCGGATGAGATGGTCATCCTGACTTCGCCGGAAAAGGACGATACAGAAGCGGAAAGTTTCCTTGCGTCTTTAGCCGCCGTATTCAAGGGTAAAACGCAGAAGCGCCCCCTTGTTCACCTTCTCCTTCAGCACCAGGCAACGCTCCGGCGGCTCCAAGTCTCCGATTTTGAGCCGGTTGTCAATGAGGTTTTTGAGGTGTTCCCGTTTACAATGGAGGAGGCATGGGCTGAAAACGTAATTGTCCGGCTTCCCGGCATTGACAGCCATAACCCTCCGGCCCTTGACAGGGAGCCTGTTACAGCCGACAGCAAACAGTTTGTGCACCTTGTTATAGCCGGATTCGACAGCTATGCGGAAAGCATTGCCGTGAAGGCGGCGCAGGTTGCCCATTTCCCGAATTACGACGGCAAGTCAAAGTACCCGTTCCGTACCCGTATCACAATCATTGCGCCCGGTATTGCTACATCGAAGGATGCATTCATCTCCCGCTATCACAACTTGTTCGATAATTCCTATTACAGGACAATCAATCTGGAGGAGAAGAAATCCGTCCTTCATCATCCGGAGTATGAGGGCCGACGGGAGGACTTTGTTGATATAGAGTGGGAGTTTGTCGATGGCAATCTGAGCAGTCCGGTTATTGTCGGCAAATTGTCCATGTGGGCCAAAGATGACGGCAGGCAGCTGACTGTTGTAGTCAGCAGTCCGGATGACAATGTAAATATTGACAGCGCAATGGCCCTTCCTGAAACGGTTTTGGACGGTGATATCCCGGTCTGGGTCAGGACGCACAAGGATACACTTTCAAAAACGCTTGGGCAGTCACCCAAATTTCGCGGCATCATTCCGTTCGGCATGGATAACTGCGGTTACAATGCCAACTTGCCGGTGATGCGGATGGCAAAACTCCTGCATTATTTCTACTCTTGCAGCTATGGCTCCAAGGGTGTTCCCACCTCTTTCCCGCAGGAAGAAGTGGATGCAGAATGGCGTAAGGCCGGGGCTTTGAAAATGAGGCTTTCGAATGTGTGCAATGTCCTCACCATGGCGACAAAGATGCATTCCCTTGGTCACGACGCCAATGATGCACACACCTTTTACGCCCTCACCGAGGAAGAAATACAGTCCCTGTCCCGGACCGAGCATAACCGTTGGTGCGTAGAACGCCTCCTTTCCGGTACAAGAGTTTGCACTGATGAAGAACGTGCAACCATTAAGGATGACATCAGGCTGAAAAAACAATACAAGGCAAAGGACATTCATTATGATCTCTGCGCTTACGATGAGTTGGGCGTTGATGAGAAAGGCATTGACGTACGCACATATGACTATGCCCTGACGGCTTGTATTCCCCTTATTGTGGAATCATATCTGAAGGAGAACGCGCGATGAACGGTTTGTTTTATACTCTTCGCTGGAAAGGAATGGATTTCCGGAGCGATGAACACCTCGCCGCTTCGGAAAACACCGTCCGCATCGGCCAGCGGGAAGATTGCGATGTACGCATGCCCAATCAGGGCCAGTACGCTGACGAACTGTTCGCTGTCATCAAGCCCACCAAGTCGGCTGACGGATGGCAAATCATCTCCACATCGGAATTTGTCAGCACTTACGTCAACGGAAGCCCAATCACATTAAACCATTACCTCAGAAGCGGCGACCGTATTTCGTTCAGTGAATCTTCGGCCGACATCCTCTTTGAAGTCAGGAAAGGCGAGAATGCCGGTACGTCCCATTTCACATCTATGTCCCGCCGGTTCATTGCGATTGTGGCAGGCACTGCCGCCGTTGTCATTGCTTTGGCATTGTACGGAATCATTGCCCCAAATGTCGCCAAGAGCCGGAATCAGGCAATTCTGAGGGTTGCCGAACAGTCTGTTGTTCAGCTATCAGTGGATTCCATTTACTTTGTAAGGCAAGTCCGAGGAGAACAAGACACGCTCCGGCGTGAAGGCCAGTCAATAATAGGGACTGCCTTTTTGACCAGAGACGGGCAATTGGTCACTGCACGGCATTGCATTGAGCCGTGGTTGAATTTCATGGTGGTAAGCTACCGCAGCGATTTGAAAAACCTTCCGCTTGGGACGGCGTGGGCATTGGAGGCAGAAACCTATAATCAGACCCATAGGAATGATACCACTTACTGTATTGTAAGCAAATGCGCAGTCCACGGCCCGGACGGGTATTGGGGAACATTCTGGTCATCCAATTTCAGCTACGACAATTCCAGGGATGAGATTATCGAGATTGGTGATTATTCGCACATCTATTTCATGCGCAGTATAACGGGTAGGTTCAACCGGAGCGATATGATGTTGGGAGACTTGGCCACAATGCCATTCTCCTCCCGCAAAGGCACAATATCGATTCCATCTGAAGATGTCCTGATGAATACCGTCTTCTCCCAGGCATCCTTGACCTTCATGGGATATCCGAAGAGGTTGGAGGATGGTATAGAAACCGCTGATGGAAAAGTTTTGAAGGACTATGTCCAAGGACATATGATTTCGCATAACGGGGGCCTTGACCCTGGTTATTCCGGTGGCCCGGCACTGGTCGTTTACGAAGGAAAGGCCTATGCTGTCGGTGTAATTTCAACCTTTGACAAAGACAGCCAGCATTGTATCTATTCTGTGCCGGCATCGGAAATCAAAAACATCCCTGCGCTATGACAAAAGTTTCGCATACTCCGGGTTCAACACTCGGCGGATATAAGCTGGTCAACCTGCTGGGGCATGGCCTTGGAGGCGAGGTTTGGGCTGCCGTTGACAAAGAAGGGACAGTGGTTGCACTGAAACTATTCTCTGCCGGAACATCCCGCAACGTAGCTGAAGCCGAATACAACAGGGGCTCCGCACTCGGTCATCCGAATCTTTTAACGCAACTGTCCTTCCTAAACATTCATGGCACTTTTGCCATTGTATCACCGCTTTGTGAAGGACGGTCGGTGGACAATACGGCCGGTTATTTCAATGAAGTAATTACCTGGAAGCTCATTTCTTGCATCGGGGCGGCACTGGCATATCTTCATGCCGGGAATCTGTGTCACGGGGACGTAAAACCCTCCAATATCTTGAGGAAAGGGAATGACTTCATACTCGCTGATTTTGGCTCGAGCTTCGAAACAAAGACGGGGCATCCGGCAGGTGATCTGAGCTCATACCTCTTTGCTGCACCAGAGAGCGTTAAAACGGAAAAGAGTGATATATGGTCACTTGGGGCAACGGTATTTAATCTGGTGATGGGAAGCCTGGTCTTCAACGGCCTCGGAGGCAAAGCCCAAAAGAAGGAATCTGAGATTCCATTCATGCGCAAGTCCCTACCGGAACTCAGCCGTTTTGTTACCCGCTGTCTGTCATTCGACCCTTCTGACCGCCCTTCGGCCTCCCAGGTCGTTTTGCTTGCCGATGAAAACTTGAAGCGATTGTCTGGGATACGGAAAACTAGGCCACTGAAGATTGCCGCAGCGCCATCGGTCAAAGATGACTACGATAGTTTCTGGCCGGAAACAATGAGAGATGCTTTATGAAACGAATTCAAGTCATATTGATAGCGGCCCTGCTGCCTGTCTTGGCATTTGCACAAAAACAGATGGACAAGGAAATGGCTTCTTTGGTTGATGCTGTATGTGAGCTCAGAAATAACAATGAGGCAACGTACAACCGTGTACGTGACCGTCTTTCCAAGGATGAATTATGGACGCCCATGAATGAAACTGGCGCATTCCAGGACGGAGAATGTTCACCATATGACAATATCCCTTACTTCGGACTCAACCGCATCCTTACTCAAATTGCCATTGAACGCAAACCCACATATGTTCATGGCGATATGCTTAATGGAGAGAAGGACAAATACGATTTTTCCTTGTTTGAAAGGTCTGTCCACGCAGGGGCCTCTGTTTCTTATACTATAAGGGGAAGAGAGGGGAAACAATGTTTCGCAATTATCCCATACGATAATGACGGAGGTGGGTTATCTGCTACAATCACCGTCGCCGGGAGAACACCTGTCAGTTTCCAGTTATCGGAACATGGCGTTTGGGTCGCATTCCTGGACGGTGATTCAATCGAGCTTGGTACGCTTCTGACCATCTGCGTCCGTGGCGGTAATAAAGACCAGTCATTTGTCATTCTGAACCATAACACGCGCAAGAGATGAAACTCCGTCTTCTGCTCATATCTGCCTTGGTCCTTGTGTCATCATCAATGATGGCGCAGATTGTCCGTGTTCAGGAGGATGATATCACTTTCTGCAATCGGATGCGCTCAATTGTCGCCGAGGGAAACCGTCAGTATGAATTGAGCAACCGTGCCGGTATCAAAGCCGCCGCCGATGCGCTGGAAAACGCCCTGTCCTCCAGGAGAAAGTCAGGTCTCCTCAACAAGGCCGATGATATGGAATTCACGGCGGATTTATATAAGCTTCGTGGGGACTGGCATTATGAGAACAGCAACTATGATGATAAGTCTTATGCTGAGGCCGAAGATTGCTACATTAATGCCATAGAGATTTACCAGTCTGAGGGAGACCTTTACGACCTGGACAAGATTCCTATGATGCACCGTGAACTTGCTCAGTTGTACTATAAATGTAGCCTGTATGAGCATGCATATAACAGTATCTGTATGGCCCTGTCGGCATTCGATGATGCATTTATGAACCGCTTGTTCATTCCGGGAGATGCCCTCTATTATGACTGGCTGGACATCCAAATGCAGAGAGCCATGTGTCTGGCAAGGTTAGGAAGGACAGATGAGGCCTCCCAGGAAGCGGACCAGTTGATCAGCCGCTTTGAGAAGGGCTCCGAAAAGTATTACGAGACCCTCCGCAAGAAGGCTAAGATTATTATGCTGTCGAACAAACCTGGTTGCGCGAAACAAGCCCTTCCGTTATACAGGTCTTTTTACGATTGGCGTAAGAAAGACGCTATTTCTGTTATGGAAGATTTGACTCCGGCCGGGAGGCAGGATTACTGGATGAGGATGCGTCCGTTCGTGACGGATTGCTTCCAGCTGGAAGGAGAAGCCCCGGGCTTCGTATTCGACGTGGCTCTGTTCAGCAAGGGGCTACTCCTGCAACTAAATGCTTTTGACCGCAATCCTGATGCTATCATGACCTTGGATTATACCTGGAAAGACATACAAAAAAGTCTCCCGGCCGATGGCTGTGCCATTGAGTTTGTGCAATACGAGAAGAGTGGAGTGCAAAAACTTGGAGCTGTGGTGGTCAGGAAGAAAGGGAAGCCCCTCTGGGTCAGCCTTATGGACCCCGACACTTTCCTGGCTTATGAGACCGGTGGCAAAGTGAATGAAAGCAGAATCTATTCATCGGCCGGTTCTGTCAAGAACGCACTATATCAGGACAATGAACTCAATGGGAAGATTTGGAATGCCGCATTGCTGGATGCCCTTGGAGACAGCCGGAAGATATACTTCTCCCCGGACGGGTATATCCATCAGTTGGCCATCGAATACATGCTTCCGGAGTCCCTGGCCGACAGAAAGCTTTACCGCTTGTCTTCGTCCCGGCAACTCGTCTCAAAGAGGACACCCCATCTTGGCTCGGCACTGATTGTCGGAGGGCTGACGTATCTTACGGAGGTAGCTACCGAACCGGAGGGCAATGATGCGCTGGCTTATGGCTATCTCAATGACGTGCATGCTTATTTCAGCCACTTGTCCGGCACAAAGGACGAGGCGGAACGGATATATGCAGCGAGGTCATGCGCAGGTGATTCCCTGATTATGGGAAATGCCGCCTCGGAACCCGGCATCCGCTCCCTTATGGGACAATACAGCATTGTAAATCTTTCCACGCACGGGTTCTTCAATGCGGCGGAAGTTCCGCAAGGAACAGACCTCAAACCCTGCCTGACGGACGAAACCCTTTCCCAGTCCTCCCTGGCCCTCTCCGGCGCCAACAAGTCCCTTTGGAATCTCTCTTTTGACACGCAAAACCAAGATGGCATCCTATCGGCTGCCGAAATAGCTACGCTCGACATGTCCAAGGTGGACCTTGCCGTAATCTCAGCCTGCCAGACTGCGCTCGGAAGAGTTACGGGCGATGGTGTTTACGGAATCCAGCGCGGCTTGAAGAATGCCGGTGCAGGGGCAATCGTTGTCAGCCTGTGGAGTGTCAGCGATAAGGCCACGGCATTGATGATGGCCCGTTTCCATGCCAATATCGCAGCCGGAATGGACATTCACGATGCTTTTTTTGCCGCAAGGCAGTATTTGATTGATAAAAATGAAGAGGATTCACCCTCTATAAAAGTAAGAAAGTTTAACCCGCGGACTATGAGTGTCCAGTATGTTTCCGAGACGGAAGAATACCGTGAACCTCAGTACTACGATGCATTTATATTAATTGACGCGATATGAAAAAGTTCATCACCCCGTTTCTCCTATTGAGCTTGTGCGCATCCATGATGGCACAGAATGCCGCACCTCTCCGCAGCCAGAACGTAGAAAGCTGGACGGTTACGGTTAACGAGATGGATCCCGCAAGGCGGGAAATGATTACCAGGACGGTCGAGGACCTGCAGAGCCAGGGCGGCGCCACAAGAAGCATTCTGGGCGGTATGATGATAGCTGCCGGACAGGCCGGGGTCACTGCATTGGTAGATGTGGTTGCCACTGAAATTGTCCGCCTTGCGACCATAAGGAAAACGCAGAAGCAGGAATGGATCAAGATGATTGAGAATGAGTGCAATTATACCGACAGCATCTCATCCATCCGCGGCTTGAAGGATTTCTACACGGAAACCTCCCGTCTGGGCGCCCTTGATCCCTCCAACATGAACTTCGACGGTATTTCCGTTCAGGGTATGCGTGACGGTCATGAGGTCCTGTTCCTCTCTTGCCATATCGATGACAGCCGCCTGGAGCATCTGTACCAGCACAGTAAATTCTGTCTGGTCGTGGATACAATCGCCTTCCACCCCTATGAATGCCATCTGCCCAACTTGAGCGCTAACGGAATTATCCTCAAGCCGGGCGAGGCAACTGACCGGGACAACCGCTTCTCGTACAATGAACGCGAGCACCTCACCATCGGGATGGAGCTTTCCCTCAGTTCTTCCTGGATCAATGAGGCCATCACTGTGCAGCAGAATGTAGAACTGGGCCGTTTCAACATGTCCGTAACAATTCCTTCCGGAACGGAGGTCTACACCTATTCCCGCGCCGCCATAGACCGCAACAGGAAACTTATTGCCGAGGGCACCGCGCCTCAGGGCGTTCAACTGGACACCACCTATGTGTCACTCAGCGGCGATTGCTTCGTTGTCCCCCGTTCCTACATGCCGATTAACGGCAATGAGAGCATGTGGGGAACCGGCGAGTACACCATGAAGGTTAAGTTCCGCGAGTCCTGCCAGTTCTCCCAGGATGCCACGCACAACGAAAAGATGAAGCATTGGGCACAGGACTACCGCCAGCTTCGCAAGATGCAGAAGAAGGGCAGCGATTTCACCCGCTACTGGCGCACGCTCTGGGAGCAGAACGGCAATACCCTTATGAAGACAATGATCAAGTCCGGACTCGCCAGCGGTGCTTCAGAAGCAGGATTGACACAATGACAATCCTGATGATAGAAACGGTTAATTGAAGGGCTCTCTATTGATAGAAACCCATCCAAAACCTTCAAGCTATGAACGCAATCATTTCTTCATTAAAACGAGGCATTCGCAATGTAGCCGTTGCGGTTGCCTCCCTTGTTTGTATACTGCCCGGTTCCACTCTGTTTGCCCAGCAAACTATGAGTCTCGGAAACCTTCAGTTTGTCCTGCCGAATGCCAGCTCAACAATGGCATCCCGCAGTATCCGTATGAGAATGGCCGGTGCCAACCTCAGTTCTTTGTATTATCACCTGGTCGGTGGCATAGCCTTTACACAGCAGGCAATTCCTGATTTTTCGGTGAATAGCTTGGACCTTTATTATTCTGCCGCCAATAATACAGCTTACCTCACGATTAATGGCAGCCGTATTGCTATTCCCATTGAATTGTTTGAATTGCAGCCTATTGTCAATTTCGCCAATAGTGAGGATGATGTTGTAATGACCATGTACGGGGCGCAGTACGGCATGATTAATAATGTTGAAACGCAGGATATTCTTTATCATCCGGCATTCATTGACAACATGATGGGATTACGCCTGCTGCAAGTTGATGCCTTAACTATGTTGTCTGGGATGAATGGCTATTTCCCGATATTCGCCGACGATACCTTCTGCCTTACTGACTCTGAACGCACAAGATATTCGCAGTTAAGCAGGCAGTATGAAACGAAAGGAAGTAGCTATAGCGCCAATGCTCAACGTGTTTATTCCGAAATCTATGACATTCTGGAGGACGGAAGTATTAGCTCGTATATATATACCGACCTTAATCAGCCCATTCATTTCTCCATTGTTAACAACAAGGTTGCTTTTGACGGCTTGCCCTATTATCAGTTCAGCACCAATGCCACCAATGAGGTAGATCCCTTGGCCTACTATTATTGGATGAAGTTTTTTGTAAGCAACTATGATAAGATGCTATCGCCCTTCTTCACGGAGGACATGATGCAATCCATGAGGGAGATGATGAAACCCGGCATTGACTTTTTCTCAGAGATGGATAGCAAGCCGAATATGTCGGATGAGGAGAAAGCCCAAGCATTGATGGAACAAGTTAATCAAGGGCTGGATGCCTTGGGGAAGGATTCCGCGTTGTCTCAGATGAGTCAGGCGGCAATGGCGCAGGTTTGCCCGATGTATATCTCGGCCAATGGCGTGACTGAGAATCTTAAGGGTAAGGCGGCCTTGGTGCGTGAACTAAACCCTATAGTATATCAAGAAGTTGATGATATTTGTCAATGGTCGGCATTGTTCCGCTATGTCAAGGCAAAAGAGCCGATCGTATGGAACCGCTTTGTAGGCCAGGTCAATGCGGCCAGATTGGATACACCGGCAGTTCAAACGCCAGTTGGCATACAACAGGATGATATGCAAAGCATATTGGATTTGCTTCAAGGACTGTATCAGTAGTCATGAAGAAAGTATTCATCTCATATTCCTGGAAAGACGAGGCGGTCACGCTTCGTCTTTACCGGGATTTACGGCATCAGAACATCAGTATTTGGCTGGACAGGATTGACGGGGAACCCACCGGCGACTTCAAGCAGGAATTCCTGCGGCTCATAGACGATTGTGACTATTTCATTGTCATCGACAGTGAGAACTACCGCCATAAGTCTCACTGGTGCGAGACCGAGTTGGAAACCTGTTTCTCGAGAATAGACAAAGGGCAGAAAGTGTCCATGATTGTGTGTCTCGCCGGCGAAGATAAAGAATGGAGGCTCCCGGACACTATTGCTGATTCCAAGAAAAGGGCACTCTTTGAGCGTTTGAATAAGCAAAAGTACCTCCAACTCTCTCATACCGGGACATATGACAACGACCGGACTTATGTGGCGGCAGTAGAATCTATTTGCCGGATTCTTGGCAAGGATTCGTTTTCATGGGACACGTTCCCTGAAGAAGATGACCTGATTGATGAACTTGACGCCGCCGTCAAAGGAAAACTTAACGTAAGTGACGATGAGCGTGAATCATTAAAGTGTTTCATGAAATCCATTGCCCTGCGCCGTCGGCAGCAACTGGATGTCAGACAGCACTTTCAGCTTCTTATCTCCGATTGCCGGAGTCTTGGCCTGAATGTTTTTGTACCCAGATGGGCTTATGCAATCTGGCTGGCCGACAGTCTCCATGCCGGTCGTTATGACAAGGAGTGTCTGGAGTGTATGAAGACCCTTGCGAAAGACTTCCCGGATGAGCCCAGGGCTTTTAGGGGGCTGGGAGGGATTGCCGCCCGCTTAAATCAACAGAAACTTGCGGCTGACAGCTTCTGCAAGGCTCTGGAACTTTCGGATAATGATTCTATGATTATCCGGTATGAGATTCTATGTAACCTGGGACAGGTTTATATGAATCTCGGCCGATATCATGGGGCGAAAGACGCCATGAGCAAGGCAATTGAACTGATTGGGGAAAATGATGTCAACGAGTCCCTATTTGTCAACTACTTTGAGTGCCTGATTCACCTTAATATGAAATCGGAGGCTGGAGCGTTTATTAAGAAAGCTGCGCAGAAATACAAAACCGTTCCTGGCGTACAACGCACCTGCGGCTACTATTTCCTTGATTGTGACCAACCGTCAATTGCCCTTGCTTATCTTAAGCGGGCATATTCGCTAAATCCCACAATGGAGAACACATATGGTTATTTATGCGGGCTCTTGCACTATGGCAGCATTTCTGATTATCAAAGCATTTTAGTTCAAGTCCGAGATTGTTCTCCTCACACTCCTGACGATGCGTTTTGGAAAGAACAAATAGTGGAGTTAAACCAAAGTATTCAAAAAAATAGTATCTCTTAACGGATGGAAGAGTTTTCATATTTTGCATTTATCAGCTATAAAAGGGAGGATGAGAAATGGGCAAAGTGGCTCCAACATAAACTGGAACACTACAAACTTCCATCCAGTGTTCGTAAGACCAATTCCAGCCTTCCAAGAGAGGTCCGTCCCATTTTTAGAGACACCACCGAACTGGCTTCTGGTATTTTACCAAATCAAATTCATAAGGCTATTACGTCTTCCAAATATCTGATTGTGATTTGTTCCCCCCGGTCCGCTAAATCTGAATGGGTAAATAAGGAGGTGCAGTCTTTTATTGATTCAGGACGGGTCGAGCAAGTCATTCCTTTCATTGTCGATGGTACGCCAAATGCACATGTCATAGAAGAGGAATGCTATCCTTTAGCATTACGAAATTTACCCAAAGAGGAAGAGATTCTCGGAATTAGTATTTCAGAGGCGGGAGAAGAACCTGCTGCAATAAAGGTCATTGCCCAAATGTTAGGACTTCGATTCGACATATTGTGGCAAAGATATGAGAGAGAACAAAGAAGGAAACGCAGGATTATCATACTCTCCAGTACCATTATAGGGCTGTTGGGGCTTGTTATTGCCATCACAATTGGGAAGCTTTATTGGGGCCTTCTTGCAAACCAATCGAGGTATGTGGCCGAAAGAGCCAGGACATTATTAGAACAAGGTGATTCGTACGAAGCTATGAAACTTGCTGTTGAAGTTCTTCCAAGGCATATTTCTCGTCCGAATAGGCCATATGTTCCCGATGCCGAAGCTGTACTTCGGGATGCCTACGCATCTTCAACGGCGACATTTAGTCCAGAAAGCAACAGTTTTATTCATTCTGCAATTCTCAACCACGATGGGACTAAGGTGATTGTCGGTTATAACAATGGAGATATTCTGATTGTTGACGTTGAAAGTGGCAACACATTGAAATCTATTGAGCCATGCGGGGAGTTTGTCTCTGTAATTCCAGATAGAGACATGAGTCGTTTTTATGCTGTTTCATGGGATAGTTCAGTCCAAATACGGAATGTAGAAGATGCTTCCATTATTAATTTAAGTTTCGCAAGTAGCTAAAAAAGAAAAATGCTAAGGTTGATTTCCTTGAGAAATATTGTATATCTCATTGATAATCACTATATTAGTGTCGCCAAACAACTCAATATAGTCACCCTTAGCATGAACAAAGATAGGCATATTATCTCAGAACTCAACAGCTTTTTTGCTGAAAGTAA
>Ga0129306_1001439_pt1 | contig 26874 bp, 23 predicted proteins | sample P827metagenome_FD_94438 | JGI IMG/M metagenome (GOLD analysis project Ga0129306, IMG submission 94438) | Capybara group fecal microbial communities from Wisconsin, USA - P827 metagenome | ecosystem: Host-associated > Mammals > Digestive system > Large intestine > Fecal | place: USA: Wisconsin...
GCAGAGGGGCATGATTTCCCGCTCTTCCTCTCGGTAGATGAGGTTGTATTGCGGCTGAAGGGAGACGAACTTCGTCCAGTTGTGCTTTTCGGCAATGTTCTGCAAGCGTTCCAGCTGCCAGGCAAAAATCGTTGATGCGCCGATGTATCGAGCCTTGCCGCTTTTGACCACGTCATGCAGCGCCTCCATGGTTTCCTCCATGGGCGTATTGGCATCAAGGCGGTGGATCTGATAGAGGTCGACATAGTCAAGGCCGAGGCGCTTAAGGCTGTGATCAATCTCTGCCATGATATTCTTGCGGGAGGTTCCACCGCCGTTGGGACGGCCGGGGCGCATCTCGAAGTTCACCTTCGTTGCCACGACGATCTCGTCGCGGTTAAGGCCAAAATCTCTGATATAGCGTCCCGTGATTTCTTCGCTGGTCCCCATCTGGTAGACATTAGCCGTGTCGAAGTAGTTGATGCCAAGGTCGATAGCTTTCTTGAAAATTTCTTTGCCGTCCTCGTAATTTTTGGCCCAGGGAAACACCCCATTCTCCTTGCCAGGCTTGCCGAAGCTCATGCAGCCTAAGCAGATGCGCGAAACATCCATTCCCGTGCTGCCAAATTTGACGTATTTCATGAATGAGTCTCCTTTCAATCATTCAGCTTTCGCCCTGATGTGTTCAGGCGCCTTGTCGAGCACGGCGCAGATCGTTTTGTCGACGATCTCGCCGATGTGAACAACGTTGTAAGGCGAGATGTCCCAGTCGATGTAGTTGATCACGAACGCGTTCCAGCCGTCCCAGTAATAAACGTGACCGGCTTTGATCTGCGAGGTGCGCGGATTCGCGAACGGCGGCACAAACGGCAGCTTTGCCCAAAATTCGTGTCCGCCGAAGCGTTCCATCTTAAGATCAAGCGGCAGAGCGGCGGCGATCGCCTGCGCGGTTTCGTTGGCTTCGAGCCGAACTGCGTAATTTTTGCCGTTTATCGCGACGAACATGGTATTTTTTACGCTCTTTGGGGCGGCAAAGGCGGCAGAGCATATCATCAGCAGCCCCAGAGCGGCAGACAGCGCTTTCATGACCTAGGCCCCGGCGGGCTTGAGCGGCCCGTAGAAGTACGAGGCGGTCGCGCCGCCGTCGATCAGAAAGTCGCTTCCGCTGATGAACGAGCCCTGCGGCCCCATCATCAGTTCGGCCACGTTCGCCACCTCGTCGGCCGTGCCGGGGCGTCCCGCCGGGCACTTAGCGAACATGTTCTTGTAAAAATCACCGCGCGGGCCGTTGAACTCGTCAAGAGCCAGCGGCGTGACGATGATGCCGGGCGAGATGGAATTGATCCTCGCGCCGCGCGTTCCCCACTTGACCGACTCGGCCATGACGCGCTTGACGTTGCAGCGTTTGGCCATCTGATACGCGTGCAGCGTGTCGCGGATGTTTTCCGGTTTCAGCATGGGCAGCGCCAGCAGTTCCTCCACGGGCGTGCAGGCCAGCTGCTCATCCTGTTCGGGGGTGAGTGCCGGCATACGCCAGCCCGACTGGCTGCTGATGGTCACGCCCGTGCCGCCTGGCGCGATGACTTTGCCCACTTCGTCAAGCAGGAGAGCTGTGCCGTACAGGTCCACTTTGAGGATCACGGGGATGGGGGCCTGGCTTGGCGACACGCCGGCGGCGTTGACGAACCTCGTGATGGGTCCGTGCTTCTGTGCTTCGGCGATCAGCGCGCGGACGGATTCTCGCGAGCTGATATCGGACTCGACGGCAGCAGCGTCAAATCCGGCTTCGTTCATGATCTTCGCGGCCGCCTGCGCGTTTGCCAGCGACTTGTCGCCGACGACGATCTTCATGCCAAAGCCGATGCGGCGGGCGATGGCCATGCCGATTTGGCCAGCGCCGGTCCAAAGCAGTACGTCTTTCATATCTCTTTTCTCCTTCGCAATCACAAAAAACAACCACAGTCCGGAAAAACTAACGACCGGCCTTCGCCCACGCGGCGATCTCGCTCTCGCGTCTGGCCGTTTCCGCGCCGTGCACGGCCAGGCCGCGGGCGATCGCCGCGCCTTTGCAGACGGCTTTAAGCGTGCGCTCGGCGCTGCCCATGCCGCTGCCCTCGTGCGTCATCAGCGGCAGCACCTTTTTGCCCGTCCAGTCGAGGCGCTCCAGCAGCGAGAGGACTGCCATCGGATAGGTGCCCCACCAGCACGGCCCGCAGACAAACACAGTATCATAGCCGTCGAGACTGTCGAGGTACTTTTTCAGCTCGGGGCGCGCTTGCGCGCGCAGTTCGGCCTTGGCCTCCTCGGTGCAGGCCGTATAATCCTCGGAATAGGGCGTGACCGTCTCGACCTGAAACAGATCGCCGCCGACGGCTTTCTGGATGAACTCGGCGGCCAGTTCTGTGTTGCCCTTTTTCAGATCGGCGATCGACCCGTTGACGTAGTTCTGCCCCCGGCGGGAGTAGAAGATGATCAGATTTTTGCTCATGGAACGTTTCCCCCTTAGCGTATATGGTCGTTTGAACGTGCCGTCATTGTAGCGAAAAAATATGGTAAGAACAATTCGATTATCGGCGCTGATCGATAAGTTTAACTTATACAAAAAGGCCGGAAGCTCCGCGGAGGGAAACTTCCGGCCTTAAGGCTGTCCTGATCATTCGCTGCCGGCGATGAACTGCTGCTGAAGGATCTCGGCAAACGGTTCGGCATAGGGGTTGGGGTTGTCGATGCGCCAAAACGCGCAGTAGCGGCGCTGAAACTGATTTCTGCCGCGCAGCAGCGGCCGCTGCACGACAGCCGGGCAAAACTGCGCGGGCAGCTCGCCCTCTTCGGCAAGCAGAAAGCCCTTGTTCCGCAGCACCATCAGCCGCGCCTCGTCGAGCGATGAGGCAAAGATGAAATCGCCGAGGAAGCCGATCACGTCGCGCTGATACTCCAGCTCGCTTTGCCGCTGAGCGTCGGAGGCCACGACGATGCAGGGCATGTTCTTCAGGTCGGCCGGCGAAAGGCGGCTGAGCGCTGCCAGAGGATCGCGCGCGGACAGCTCAACCACGCACTTGCGCTCGGCCAGCACGCGGTTGACGTACTCGTCGGAAAAGGCGCGCCGCTGGTCGTTCAGCACCACGTCGAGCGCGCCGTCGCGCAGCGCCGGGTAGAGGTCTTCGTGCGAGCCGTGCGACACGGCCAGCTCCACATCCGGAAAGCGTGCCGAAAAGAGCGCCACGGCCAGCTGAAACTCGTGCCCGCCGAAACTGTTGAGGCAGCCGACGCGCAGCCGCTCTTTGGTGTCGCCGGCGCGGCGCACCTCGGCTGTCAGGCGTTCCCAGTCGGCCAGCAGCACCGCGCTTTTGCGGTAGAACAGTTCGCCGGCCGCGGTGAGCGAAAACGTGCGGTTGTGCCGGGCAAGCAGCCGCACGCCCAGCTCGTCCTCCAGCGAGCGCACCTGCTGCGAGATGGCCGACTGCGAGATGGCGCACTCCTCGGCCGCCTCGGTGAAACTGCCCAGCCGCACGACCGCCAAAAAATATCTTATCCGCCGCAGCATTGCGCGACATCCTCCCTTCGCTTTCGCCTTGTTTTTTGATTGTAGCAGAAACGACCGCCGCCGGCAAAGCGGGAACAACGACAAAAAACTGCCGGCGTGTTATACTTTGCGATATAAAAGAAAGCTTTCTATTGGAAAGCCGAACGCGATAAGGGGGAAATCTGTACCATGAAAGCACTGTTTGTCAACGGAAGTCCGCGCAAGAACTGGAACACACACCAAATGCTGGAAAGCGCCGCGAAGGGGGCGGCCGAAGCAGGTGCGCAGACCGAGATCGTCCATCTGTACGACCAGGCGTTCAAAGGCTGCGTCAGCTGCTTTGCCTGCAAGGTGAAGGGCAACCGCACCAACGGCCTGTGCGCCTTCCGTGATCCGCTCACGCCCGTGCTGGAAAAAGCCCGCGACGCCGACGTCATCGTCATCGGATCACCCGTGTATTTCAGCGCGCCCACGGGCCCGACGCGGTCGTTTTTAGAGCGCCTGTTGTTTCCCGTGCTGGCGTACAAGAAAGAGGGGAGGCGCATCCTCAAACGTACCGTGCCCACGGCCATGATCTACACGATGAACTGCACCGAAGAGATGATGCCGCAGGTAAACTATCCCGTGCTGCTGTCGCCCAATGAGAGCGCGCTTAACATGCTGTTCGGCTACAGCGAGACGCTGTACTGCTGCGACACCGTGCAGTTCACCGATTACTCGCGCTACGACGTGACGATGTTCGACGGCGCGCATAAGGCCCGGCACCGCGAGGAACACTTCGACATCGACCTGCGCAACGCCTTCGAGCTGGGCAAGCGCCTCGTGGCCAAAGCCGTCGAGCTGAACTGAGCGAAAACCGGCCGAACTTTTTTACGTTTGCAAATCAGATATGATACAATAAGCGCAGATCATTATCTCTGGGGGGAATTATCATGAAACTGACGTTTTTGGGACATGCGTGCTTCGACCTGTTCGACGGAAAATACCACCTGCTGACCGACCCGTTTTTGACCGGCAACGCGCTGGCCGCCGCCAAGGCTGACGAAGTTGCGGCCGACTTCATCTGCGTATCGCACAACCACGGCGACCACATCGGCGATGCCATCGCCATTGCGGGGCGCACGGGCGCCACCGTCATCGGCGTGGCCGAGCAGGCCGGCCTGATGGGCGAAAACGGCGTCAAAGCCGCGCTCGGCAACCTGGGCGGCTGGGTGCCTACGGCGTTCGGCCGCGTCAAGCTGGTGCAGGCCATCCACGGCAGCGGACTGCCCGGCGCGCTGGCCTGCGGCTTCGTGATCGAAATGGGCGGCAGGAAGATCTATCACGCCGGCGACACGGCACTGTACGGCGACATGGCCCTGCTGGCCGGCGAAAAGCTGGACGCCGCGCTGCTGCCCATCGGCGATTTCTACACGATGGGCCCGGCCGACGCCGCCAAAGCCGCCGCGATGATCGGCGCCAAGGTAACTATCCCTATGCACTACGACACGTTCCCGCCGATCAAGCAGGATCCCAAGGCGTTCGCGGCCCTGTGCGAGCCGGCGCACAAAGTGTGCGTCCTCGCCCCCGGCGAGAGCGTGGAGCTGTAAAATCTAAAACCGGCCCCAACACAAAGCTTCTAAGACACAAAGAAAAAATAATTTGTTACAAACAAGCGGCGTTTCCTGTGTAAATGCAGGAAACGCCGCTTGTTTGCGTTTATCGAGAGGGCGATGCGAACGGGCTTATGGCCTTCTTGTCCGGTCCGGTTTTGAAATCCGCCGTTACTTCTTCGCCGCGGCCTTCAGCTCGTCGATCGTCTTGAACTTGTGCGAGTACACGGCCTGCGGCCCCAGGTAGGTGTCGCCGATCGCCTGGATGGCGTAGCCGCGCGCGGCGATTTCCTTGGCCAAAAACGCTTTGTGCTGGAACGCGTTCAGCTCGATATCGCCCACGTTCAGCGCCTCGTTGGGCAGGTTGAACGCGTCAAACTCCACCAGCTCGATGAAAATTTTGTCGCCGCGCTCGTCAAGCACCTTCTGCACGGCCTTCCACTGGCCGTTCATGGCGCCGCACACGCCCACGCGCACGGTGCGCTTGCCCTTGCTGTCGCTCTCGTACTCGTGCAGCTTCTCCAGAAAATCGGCCGGCACGGTGTAGCTGCGCTCAAACGGGAAGGCGGGATAGCGCGCCTCTTTCCACTCCTCGAACATGTACTCGGCCACCAGCTGCGTGCGGTAGGCGGACACGATCTTGGCATAGTCGGGATCGTTCGCCTCGGCCGTGCGGGCGGCGATGACGCAGATGAACGGGTTGTCGCCGGCGCCGTCGCTCTTTTCGATGAACAGGCCGTTTTTCGACGGGATCAGCCCGGCGGGGATGCCGTAGTTGCCGCCGATGACGATGGCGTCGAGGTCGTCGATCATGGCCGTGACGGTGTTGGCCTGCGTGGGCACGATCTCCACGTTATAGGTGTACTCGGTGATGTCCTTGATCTCCGGCGCGAACTTTGCGGCGGGGTCGCACTTGATCAGCCCGGCAGCCTCAAGCAGCTTGAGCGAGCGGCCGCAGTTGGTGGGGTCGTCGGCCACGCCGATGCGCAGCGGCTCGGCGGCAAGCGCGGCGGCGGCAAAACTGAGCGCCGCCGCAAGGAGCGTGAATTTAGCGAAAAACGAACGGTTCATAGTTCTTCCTCCCTGAATAAATGCTGATGCGAACAAAAGGCCCGCAGACGTTCAAAAATATCGGAAACAGAAGTCTCCGTGTCCTTCTTTGTGTCTTTGGGCCTTTGTGTCGGCTTTGAATTTGCGGTCTTATTTCTTTCCGGCCAGGGCCTTGAGCTCGTCGAGCGTCTTCACCTTGCGGCTGTACAGCGACAGCGGGGCCATGATCGTGTCGCCGGCCACTTCCAGCTTGTAGCCCTGCGAGGCGATCTCCTTGTTCAGATACGCCTTGTGCTGGAACGCGTTAAGGTCGATCTCGCCGCTGTTGAGGGCCTCGTTGGGCAGGTTGTAGGCGTCAAATTCCACCAGCTGGATGAAGATGTTATCGCCCCTGTCGTCGAGGATCTTCTGCACCACGTCCCACTGATCGTGCGACGAACCGCACACGCCCAGCTTCACGACCGTTTTGCCCTCTTTGCTGCTCTGATAGCCGACGTAGCTTTCCACAAAATCAGCGGGCACTTCAAACTTGGGTTCGTATTTCCACGCGGGGAAGTAGGCTTCTTTAAAGCGCACGAGGATGAACTGCGCCACAAGCTGCGTCTGATACGCCGAGACGATCTTCTGGAACACGGGGTTGTCCTTCTCGCCGGCGCGGCAGGCGATGATGTTGACGAACGGATTTTCCGCGCCCTCGTCCTGCTTCTCGATGATCAGCGCGTCGCGCGAGGGGATGAAGCCGGCGGGGATGGCGTAGGTGCCGTTGATGGTGCTGGCGGCAAAATCGTCGAGCGTGGCGGGCAGCGTGTTGGCGGCCACGGGCACGACTTCAACGTCGTAGAGGGCGCCGGTGATGTCCTTCAGCTCCGGCGAAAAGCCGGCGGCGGGATCGACGGTGATCAGCCCGGCTTTTTCCAGCAGTTTGATGGCACGGGCGCCGTTGGTGGCATCGTTGGGAATGCCCACCTGCACGGCCGCAAACGCGGCGGAAGCGGACAGCGCGAAAACTGCGAACGCGGCAACGAGATTCTTTTTCATAGTGATTTCCTCCTTAAGATAACTATTGTTTAGGATAACTTATTGCTTGACTTCGGGCTTTTGAGCCGAAAAGGTTGTACGGGCGTGGAGCCTGGGACGGAACAGCTTGCGGTTGGTGGTGCGAGATGCCAAAAACGAGCCGATGCCTTGCAGCAGCGATACGGTGACGAGCAGCACGGCCACGCACACGTTGACGATGTCCTGGTGGTGCAGGTTCTGGCCGTAGTTGATGGCGAAGCTGCCGATGCCGCCCGCGCCGACTGCGCCGGCCATGGTGGTGAGGCCGATCAGGCTGAGGGCGGTGATCGTCGTCACGCGGATCAGTCCGGGCACAGCCTCCGGCAGACAGACGCGAAAGACGATGCCGGCCGTGCCGCTGCCCATGCTGCGCGCGGCTTCGATCTTGCCGGCGTCGACGCCCACCAGCACCGATTCCACCTGGCGCGTGTAGAACGGGACGGCGCCGAACACCAGCGGCACGATCGCGCCCTTCACGCCGATGGCCGTGCCGACGATGGCACGCGTCAGCGGGATCAAAAAGATCAGCAGGATGATGAACGGGATGGAGCGGAACACGTTGATCACCGTATCGACAAGGCGGAACACAAACGCGTTGGGGCGGATGCCGCCCTTGCGCGTCACGGCCAGCACGATGCCGAACAGCGCGCCTAAGACGAGCGCGATCGCCCCCGCGATCAAGAACATTTGGACGGTCGCTTCGCAGCTGGTGATGAATTTCGCCCGATACGCCCACACGTTGGGCGCCCACTGCTTACAGATTTCGGCCATCGTCGATCACCTCCACTCGAACGCCCGCGGCGCGCAGATAATCCAGCGCCGCGGCGATGTTGTCTTCTTCGCCCTGGGCCATCACCACAGTGAAGCCCAGAGGACTGTCCTGAAGCAGATCCACATTGGCGAGGATGATGCTCAGGTTCACCTCGAACTTGCGCGACGCCTGCGAGATCAGCGCCTCGGCCACGCACTCGCGGCCAAACGTCAGGTTGACCAGCTGATTATTCGGCGACGCCTGCACCAGCGGCGACTTGCCGGCGATCAGCTTACCCAGGTTGCCCAGGCCCGACGTAGCGGCCACGAACCGCCGCGTGATCACCTCGCGCGGGGCGGAGAACACGTCGTACACGCTGCCTTCTTCCACCACGCGGCCCCCCTCCATCACCGCCACGCGCGTGCAGATCGACTTGATCACGGCCATCTCGTGCGTGATCATTATGATCGTCAGGCCCAGCTTTTTGTTGAGCGATTTGAGCAGGCTGAGGATCGACTCGGTCACGTCGGGATCGAGGGCGCTTGTCGCCTCGTCCGACAGCAGGATCTTGGGATCGTTGGCCAGCGCGCGGGCGATGGCGACGCGCTGTTTCTGCCCGCCCGACAGCTGCGATGGGTAATTATCCACCTTGTCTGCCAGCTCCACCAGATCGAGCAGCTGCAGCACCCGTTCCTCGATCTCGGCTTCGCTGCGGCCGGTGTGACGCAGCGGATAGGCCACGTTTTCAAACACCGTGCTGCGGTCGAGCAGGTTGAAGTGCTGGAAGATCATGCCCACGCCGCGGCGTAGCGCGCGCAGATCGGCCTCGGCGGCGGGGCGCTCTTTGCTCTGCCCCTCGGGCGTGAAAAACAGCCGGCCGTTTCGCGAGGCGAACGCGCCGAAACCGTCGATGGCCACGCAGCCCTCATCGGGCGTCTCCAGAAAGTTGACGCAGCGCACCAGCGTGGATTTGCCGGCGCCCGAGTAGCCGATGACGCCGTAGATGTCGCCATTGCCGATATTCAGACTGACGCCGTCAAGCGCTTTGACGGCGCCGCCGCTGGGCGACTGATATGATTTGCGGATACCGCTCAGTTCGATCATGCTCTCTTCATCCTTCCCCGATACACAAACGATGCGCGAACAGCGCCGATATGCGGATACAAAAAAAACGCCCTGTCGGTGCGACAAGGCGGATAGTTTGCTTATGCGAGGCTTCCCCTCATCGCTGTCAGCAGGACCACCTTACCCAAACGGGCAGGTTGGTGCAGGATCGTCGAGCTGACTCTCTCCCCTGGCTCTTGATAAAAGTTGCGCTGTTCGATTGACGGGTATCTTAACACATACCCAAAAATCGCGCAAGAGGGTAAACAAAAAAATATAATTGTTTATCAAGTATCACGATATTCAGAATATATTTAAACCGAAGTTGCGAGTGCGCAAAAAAATCCTGCGCGAGAATAAATGTTCCACGTGGAACGTTTATCAAAACCGCCCCCAATGCGAAGAGACAAAACCGCGAAGGACACGAAGAAAACATGTCGAACCGATGCGGGACGCATCATGGTGCGCAGATGATCGTGTTCCACGTGGAACATTCCGCACGCGCAAGATGAAAAACGCCAGCAGAGCATCATTTCCCATTCGGCTCAAACGATCCTCATTACAAACAGAATGATTTTCTTTGCGTCTTTGAGCCTTTGAGCTTTTGTGCCCCGTTTTTAAGGAGACACTGATTAAATGAGCCCGATGACCTGTCGAGGTATTTCGTCGTCTGGCAAGGAGAAGCGAGGAGGCATAGCGGTGCTATGTTGACGAGCTTCGACGCAGTCAGGCGGCGAAAGGACCGACAGGGCGCGGGCGAATTAATCAGCGTTTCCTTAAAGTAAAACGGCGCCGCACGATATAAATATTCAGCCCGTGGAGCAGTTAGATCAGGAGCCGCACACATAAAAGAGGCGCGTCATTTTTTGTCATCGCGCTGTTCAAGCGCTTTTCGCAGCAGCACCGTCGCTTCGCGCAGCGCCGCCAGTTCACCTGTGTCGCGCTGCAGGGCCTGCAGCTGCGCGGCCAGCTCCTGCTCAAGCGCCGAGATCCTGATGATGATCTGCTCCAGCGACTGCTTTGGCGCCGACACAGTTTGGTCGTTTTCCACTCTTGTACTCAGAGGAATGCCGAGCGCATCCAGAACTTCCAGGCCGGAAATATCCAGTTCCCTGATCAGCTGCACAAGCAGATCCAGCGACGGCATCGCTTGATCGCCCTCGATCTTGCTGATATGCGTTTGATCGATATGCAGCCGCTTGCTCAGCTCCAACTGCGTCAGGCATTTTTCCCTGCGTCTTCTTCGTATCACGCTGCCAATCACGAAGTCCACCCCTTTAAAAAATACCCACAGAATTGAATCAGCGTCTCCTTAACATTTGATAAATACTCTTTAAAATTATCCCTCGTTTTATTTCTTCATTCAAAAGAATACAATTCTATACTAGGAGTTTATTTCATTAAAAATTATTGACGAATGCCATCTCATGATTTAAAATCCTTGCTATGTTAAATATTCATATCGGCGGGGCATATTTTGTCCGGCGGCTCCGGCACGACGGAACGCCCGACGATCCTGTTTTCTGCCGCCGAGTGCGCCCAAACATGTGTCCGGCGCACTCGGCGCCCCATGCAGCAGTCCCGTTCGGTAAACAGCAATTCCGAAACGTGAGGTGATCATCATGAAATTGCCAATCGTCCACTCGCATCGCGCCCTTCGCGCCATGAAACTGTCGGCTGTCCTGCTGGCGGCAGCGCTCGTTCCGGGCGCGGCTGCGCAGGCGGGGTCTCCGCTTTTAGCGGCGGATCAATCCAGTGTTTCCAACGGCAGCGGTCTGGAAATCTACAGCACGGCCGGCACGATCCATCAGCAGACGGGTGCGAACGCCGGCATCGACGTCACATTCGCGCCGACGGCCGCGAACGGGGCCGGCTTTGTCGTCGCGGGCGTTTCCAACATGGGAGCGTACACGCAGGGCGGAAAGATCCTCCTGTACCAGGTCGAAAGCGGCACAACGGGGCTCGGTCAGGTGTATTACGGCGAGGTCAAGACCGTTGAAGGCACCTATAAATATACAGCCGTAGAGAAAAACGGCATCCTCTACACCAACCTGGCGAAAGCCAGAGCGGCCGGGATCGACGTGGATTCGCTGACAGCGCAGGGCTACAAAGTCGGCGTCGTCAAGCCGTCCGGCGGCACCATCTCCACGGCCATCCAGTCGGCCGCGAAGCCGACTTCGGTGACCCTCGGCGTAAGGACGGAAAAGACAGCTTCCGGCTACTACCAGACGCAGACGATCACCACCAAGAGCAGCGGCGTCATGAACGCGACGGCCGAAAGAGAAAGCACCACCGAAACCCGCGTTCAGGTCGGCGACGCCGTCACGGCTTCCATCAACGAAGAAGACAACACGCTGACGGTCGACATCAACGGCGACAAGCTGACGTACAGCGGCGTTCATTATTTCGGCGTCAACGACGGCGGAAGCACATGGGGCAATCATGACAACACCGGCGCCACAGGCTTCGGCGCCATCGCCGTGGGGCCCGACGCCAGCGCGGCAGGTGCCGGCAGCGTTGCCATCGGCAGCGGCGCGAGCGTCACGGTAGAAGGCGGCGTGGCCGTCGGCTGGGGCTCGGCCTCGTCCAGGGCGGCGGGACTGGCCGGCGCCAATCCGCTGGAAGTGGAAATCAGCGCCGCCGAAGCGTCAAGCCCCACCTGGAGAAGCACAGCGGGCGCCTTCTCGATCGGCGGCACGCTGCCGGACGGTACGGTCGTCACCCGCCAGGTCACGGGCGTGGCCGCGGGCACGGAGGACACCGACGCGGTGAACGTGGCGCAGCTGCGCGGCAGCGGCACGCACTACTACGGCGTGAACACCGATATGCCCAGCAGCGGCGACGCGCCCACGACCGGCAACGACAACAAGAACAACTCCGGCGCCACGGGGGCGGCCTCGCTGGCGGCAGGCTTTTACGCCAGCGCGAGCGGAGAAGAGGCCACGGCTTTAGGCTACAGCAGCGAGTCGTCACAGAAGAGCTCGTCCTCGCTGGGGTCGCTGAGCAAAGCGACGGCGCCGTATGCGACGGCCGTGGGGCACGCCGCGGCAGCCACGGGCGCAAACTCGACGGCAGTCGGCACCGATACCATAGCCGACGGCACATTCAGCGCGGCGGTAGGCCTGGCAGCGAAAGCATACGGCGAAGGCGCCATCGCCATCGGACACGAAACGACGGCCGGCGCGCTCGTCCGCGTTGAACAAGTCTCGGGCCAGGGCGCAGGCGCGGTCTACAAGACCGTATCCCTGTCGCAGGACATCGACGGGCAGGAATACATCTTCCTCAACCGCGCCTCGGCAAGCGGCTCCTCCGCGCTGGCGGCGTACAACACGGAAACGAGGAAATATTATGCCGCGGTCCCCGGCGCCGACGGCAAATACACCCTCGGCGAGCAGCTTGACGAAGCCGAAGTGAGCATGGGCGGCATCGCTGTCGGTTCGTATGCGCACGCCGCCGGCGACCGTTCGCTGTCAGTCGGGCGCGCTTCCGGCGCTTACGGAACGAACAGCACCGCGATCGGCATCTACGCCAACGCGACGGGAGAGGGTTCGATGGCCATCGGTCACGGCACGCTGACGGGCGTCAAGGCCACGATCAACAGCGGCGGGGCCGACGACCTGTGGACCCTCACGCCGCAGACCGACGAGCTGGGCAATCCTGTGGCCAACGGAGCGATCGGCGGCATCGCCATCGGCTCGTATGCGCACACCGAAGGCGACCGCGCCCTGGCAGTCGGCCGCGTGGCCGGCGCCTACGGCATCGACAGCATGGCCGTCGGCCTCCACTCCAACGCCTACGGCGAAGGCTCGATGGCGTTCGGCCACGGCGTCACGGCCGGCAATGCGGACGATCCCTATGCAAAGCAGATCGCCGCACTGCACAATGATCCTCAGCTTGACTACGACCTTGACGGGAACGACGAATACGGCGTCCAAAGCGGCAACGTCATCGGCGCCATCGCCCTGGGCTCGTATGCCGAAGCAACGGGCCGCGGCTCGCTGTCGGTGGGGCGCTATTCCAAGGCGGACTCCGCCTACAGCACGGCGCTCGGCATCCGCGCCACGGTCAGCAGCAGCGCCAGCAACGCCGTTGCCATCGGCCGCGAGACGACAGTGGCCGGCGAGAACTCCATCGCTATCGGCAAGCAGGCTGCCGTCACCGGGCACGACAGCATCGCCATCGGCACGGGGCACACCGTGACCGGCAGCAACTCGGGCGCATTCGGCGATCCCTCCGTTATCGAGGGCAACAACTCCTATGCCGTGGGCAACAACAACACGATCGGCACTTTCAACGGAGCGTTCATCCTGGGCAACGATTCGGCTGTCTCCGCAAACGACGGCATCGTGCTCGGCAGCAGCGCGAGCGTTACGGCCGAAGGCGGCGTGGCGTTGGGCAAGGGCTCGACGGCAGCCACCGCGGCCGGCGTCGCGGGCTACGACCCGACCACGGGAGAAGCCTCCACACAGACCTCGGCGGCATGGAGATCGAGCGCCAGCGCTGTGTCGGTGGGCGGAAACGGCGTCACCCGCCAGATCACGAACGTGGCCGCGGGCACGTAAGACACCGACGCGGTGAACGTGGCGCAGCTGAAGCGCGTCACGCTGACGGCTGGCAGCAACATCTCGATCGGCGACGACAACACGATCAACGTGGACGCCGCGGCCAAATACGCGGGCGACTTCGGCAGCACCGTCAGCGTCAGCCTTGACAACGTGCTCACCGTCAAAGGCGGCGCCGCGAGCGAGGCGGGCCTGACAGACGGCAACATCGGCGTGACGGCCGACGCGGAAGGCAAGGCGCTGGCCGTGAAGCTGAACAAAGACGTTGACCTGGGCGCCGACGGCAGCCTGACGGCAGGCGGCGTTGCGGTGAGCGGCGGCACGGTGCGGCTGGGCGACGCGGTGACGCTCGATCGGGAAAGCGGCCTCACGATCGCGGGCGGACCTTCGGGCCCCGTCACGATCAGCTCCACGGCCGTGAACGCCGGCGGCAACACGATCACGAACGTGGCCGCAGGCGTCGCTCCCACCGACGCGGTGAACATGAGCCAGCTGATCCAGGCCACCGGCGGCTGGTATCTGGCCGCGGCCTCCGGCGACGCCAAAAACATCACCGGCGACACGGTGCGTATGGTCGTTGAGCAAAACGAGGGCACGGACGCGCTGTCGGTGAAGAGATCGACCAACGACGACGGCGAGGTCGTGATGTCGTTCGTAGTGGCCGACGCCCCCACGTTCGGCGGCATGGTCACGGCCGGCGGCCTGACGGTGAACACCGACGCCGGCGACGTAGTGATCGACAGGGAGGGCATCAACGCCGGCGGCAATAAGATCACGAACGTGGCCAACGGCTCTGTCGAAAAAAACAGCACCGACGCGGTGAACGGCAGCCAGCTGCACGCCCTGGGCGACAGCGTGGCGCAGAGCCTTGGCGGCGCCAGCACCTTCAACACCCAGACCGGCACGGTAGAATTCAGCGTGAAGCTTGAGGAAACGGGCAGCTACAGCGACGTGGCCTCCGCGCTGCGTGCGCTTGACACCAAGCCCGTCTACAAGCACGATATCACGATGGAGAAATCCCTGACGGTGGGCGGCACATTCACGGCCCAGGGCCCTGCCGTGTTCCGGGAGAAGGTGACGATGGAGAAGGGGCTGGACATGAGCCAAACCAAGATCACCAACCTGGCGCCCGGCACCGAGGACACCGACGCGGCGAACATGGCCCAGCTCAGGGCGCTGGGCTCGAACATCGATCACCAGATCGGCAGGCTCGACCGCGATATCAGCTACACCGGCAGCCGGGCGGCCGCGCTGGCGGCACTGCATCCGCTGCCCTACGACCCCGACAAGCCCACCAGCATCATGGCCGGCGTGGGACACTACCGCGGTTCCAGTTCGGTGGCGCTGGGCGTGGCTCATCACTTCAACGACGACACGCTGCTCACCGTAGGCAGCACGGTCGGCCACGAGACGATGCTCAACGTGGGGCTGTCGCTGCGCCTCGGACGCAACACAAACATGACGGAAAAAAGATGGAAGGCTCAGCGCGTGTCGGCCGCGAACTACGAAGCCAGGCTCAAAACGCTGCAAGAGGAAAACTCAGGACTGCGCCGCCGCGTGCAGACCCTTGAAAGCAGCGTAGCGGCCCTCCTCGACGCCAAGGGCGGGAAATAAGGGACCGCAAGGCATGAAAAAGCTGCTGTACCTCTGCGCCGCGCTGATGTGTCTGGCGATAGCGGCGGGAGTGATCGCGCTCAGCGGAGCCGGGGCTCTGCGCCTGCTGCGCGCCTCGGCGACCGATGCCCCGACCGCTTCTCATGCCGCAAAGACTGCCGTTTCGGTCACGGGGCAGCCCGCGCCCGAAACGCCGGTCCCGGCCCCGAAGGCCGAACCGCTGCAGCCCCCGGCGCCGCGCGTGTACACGGTGGATCTTGAGCGCGTGATGAAAACCTCCGCCCCCGGCAAAGCCGTGCTGGACTACGCCGACCGGTACGAAGCCGTGATGACCCAGAATATCGGCCTGCTGGACAGCGCGCTGAAGAACAAAAGGAAACGTTACGACACCCGTGCCATGAAGAACGCGCTCGCGCAGTTCACCAGGCAGAAAAGCGCCGTGCGGGCCGACGCGCGCAACATCATCATGGGGCTGATCCGCTCGGCCGCGGCCGCATCGCCGCTGAATGGCGCGCTGCTGATCGACCGCAGGGATGCGCTGTACCTTCCGGACAATTTTGACAAAACCGACGAAGTGATCGCCCTGATCGACAAACTCAAACTGAACCTGCCCGAACCGCCCAAACCGATCAGGATCGAGTGAGCGCGGCCGGGAAAAACTTACTCGCATCACACATGCGCGAGGGCACACAAAAAAACATGCAAAAACCGCCGCTTAAGAGGATTTTCCTCCAAGCGGCGGTTTTATTTCTCAAAATGCAGGACATCCGATCCGCAGCGGGCGCCGTCCCGAATAAGCAGGGCAGACGATCATTATCGTCCTATATATATTAAATATGATGATCATAAAAGGCCGATATGTCCCCGGTGCCTCGGCAAGGCAAATCTTTGCGAGACTGTTCCACGTGGAACATTTCGCAGGAGCGAGATGAAAAATGTTTACCGAAAACATTTTGTAAACTGTACCCCAAGCAGTGGACACAAAAAAAGATCCTCCCCATCAACTAAGACAAAGGAACAATCAAATCCCTGAGAATGAGACAAGAGAACAATTAGCCTTCCCAATTAAACATTGTCATGGCAGCTCGCCAGGCAAATTCGTTTATGGTACTCTAAAAGACAAACGATTCACGGAAGAGGAATTGTCGATTCTCAGGGACAATCCGTACACCCTGAAAGCAACATCGTTATCCATCAGCTTCACGCCCGAATTTTTTTTAAAGAGCATCTCTGGCTCGAAATAAACGGAGGCGTCCCAGCAAAGGAAATCCTCAAAGACTGTGGCTATGACCCTGAAATGCTGGACGCTTTCCGCATCAAAGGTCTGCTGCAGCACCTTCGTGAAAACAAGCTGAAAAAAACGAGCGAAAAGCGGGAATACTTTTATCCAGGCGCTTTTCGCTCGTTTCATCATGTCATTTTGGAGATCGGAGAAGGCTGCTGCTCTCGATGGTCGCGATCAGCCACGCTTTTGGGCGCGAAGATGTTCGCTCAAATAAACTGCCAGATGCTGGATATCGGTGGGGGTGACGCCGGAGATGCGCCCCGCCTGCCCCAGTGTTGCGGGACGGACAAGGCTCAGCTTTTCGCGGCTTTCGGCCAGCATCCCTGTCAGCGCGTCATAGTCAAAATCGGCCGGGATCTTCATGTTCTCCAGGCGCAGCAGCTTTTCCACGGCGCGCTGCTCTCGGTCGATGTAGCCCTGGTATTTGAGCGCCGTTTCCACGTTCGCGGCCGATTCGCCTTCCAGACGCGGCCCGGAAAACTCCGGCAGCAGCGCAGAGACTTTTTTATAATCCATCTCCGGACGGCGGATCAGATCGGCTGCCGAGAGGCCGCGGTCGACCGGTTCGCGCCCCAGGCTTTTTAAAAGTGGATTGACGGCGGCCGGTGAAAGATGCGTGGTCTTGAACAGATCGAGTTCCTTGTCCTCAGCATCCCAGCGGCGGCGCAGCGCGTCCCATTTTTCATCGCCGATGAGTCCCAGGCGGCGGCCGATCGGCGCAAGACGGCGGTCGGCGTTGTCGTGACGCAGCAGCAGACGATGTTCACAGCGGCTGGTCAGCATTCGGTAGGGTTCCTTCGTGCCGCGCGTGACCAGGTCATCGACCAGCACGCCCAGATACGCCTGATGACGCCCCAGCACCAGCGGTTCCTCACCGCGCAGCGACAAAACGGCGTTGATGCCCGCCAGCAATCCCTGCGAGCCGGCTTCCTCATAACCGGAAGTGCCGTTGATCTGTCCGGCACAGAACAGCCCGGGCAGGCTCTTCATCTCAAGAGAGAGCGAAAGCTGCTGCGGGTCGATGGCGTCGTATTCGATCGCATAGCCGGGGCGCAAAATGACCGCGTGCTCGCAGCCGGGCAGCGTGCGCGTCATTGCGATCTGCACGTCGAACGGCAGGCTTGTGGAAAAGTTCTGCACATAGATTTCCACACTGCCGCGAGCGACCGGCTCCAGAAAGATCGGATGGCTGTCCTTGTCGGGAAAGGCCATCACCTTCGACTCGATCGAAGGACAGTAGCGCGGCCCCGTGCCTGTGATCTCGCCATGCACGATCGGCGAGCGGTCGAGGTTTTCTTTGATGATGCGGTGCGTCTGCGCGTTCGTGCGGATCATGCCGCAGGCGATCTCGCGATAGACTTTCTTCTGTCCCCACAGGTCAAAACAGTTGGGCACTGTGTCGCCTTCCTGGAAGTCGATATGGCTCCAGTCGATGCTGTCGCGGTACAGCCGCGGCGTGGTACCCGTCTTCAGCCGTTGCATGACGATGCCGATCCTCTTGAGCGAGTCTGACAGGTTCACGGCCGGCTGCTGTCCCATCGGGCCGGAAGCAAAGTTGACCAGCCCCACGTGGACGCGCCCGCCCAGGTGCGTACCGGTAGTGAGGATCACACGCGGCGCCTCAAAAGCAAGTTGAAAGCGTGTTTTCACGCCGCGCAGACGATCGTTTTCGATCCACAGCGATTCGACCTGGTCCTGGAACACGCGCAGATTCGGACAAGAGGTCAACTCGCTCAGATAGTAGTTGTGGTAATCGTGAAGATCGCACTGTGCGCGCAGAGCGCGGACAGCCGGGCCTTTTGACGTGTTGAGCACCCTCATCATCATCGCCGAGGCGTCGGCAGCGCGGGCCTGCGTTCCTCCCAGCGCCGAGATCTCGCGCACAAGATTGCCCTTGGCGGGTCCGCCGATCGAGGGGTTGCACGGCATATAGGCCACGTGATCCACGTCCTGCACGATCATCAGCGTCTTCGCGCCCATCCTGGCGGCGGCAAGCGCGGCCTCGCAGCCGGCATGGCCGCCGCCGACGACGATCACGTCGAACGTGCTTTCGGGAAAGATCTGCACGTTTGTCACCCGACCCTAGCGGCGGCTTGAGTCCTCGTAACTGAGAACGGTGTCGCTGCCAGAAAGCGACCTGTCCTCAAACAGAGTGATCGACTGGCGCGAAAAAACGCCCTTGCTCCACTCATAGCCGCAGACGACATCGTTTTCGACCAGCTCTTCCGAGGGCTGGCCGTATTTTTTTGTCAGCATCGTGTTCAGCTCGTTGAAATGTCCGGTGAAAGCGGCATATTTCTTCTCAGCATTTTTGTTGCGCGCGGCCGCCGCCTTCTGAGCGCTCTCCAGGGTTCCCTTGCGGTCAAAGGCAAAGCGGGCCAGAAACAGCCCCTTCTTGGAAAAACGCAGCAGCAAATGACCACTGCGGCCGAAGAAATTCACCTTGTAAAACGCCTCGTGATAGCCTGGCACATAACCGTACTCGCACACGCGCACCGCGCCGTGCTGCTTGGTCATGATCGCGTCGGCGGCATCGCGCGCGGCGCCGAAACGGATGCCCCACACGCCGTCAATGTTCTCAGCGGCAAAAGCTCTCCCGCAGGCAAGCGCGCACAGCAGCGCGGCTGCGGCAATGATTTTTTTCATCGTTACGACCTCCTTGGTCATTAAACTTAGTTCATCTGTCTTGCGGACAAAAAGAAATACTGCCGGCACATGAATAAATAGTCAATATTAATCAAACCCTTAAAACTCATTTTTATTCGCTGATCTGTTCGATCCGGCCCGCGTCGATCTTCCACCGCGTGCCGTCGATATTGAGCAGAGGCGTTTCCGCTGTGGCGGCAAATACCTGCCAGCCGCTTTGTTCCAGACATGAGATGAGCACGTCTCGTCCGGTGCCGTCCAGCTCTGAGGTCACCTCGTCGAGCAGCAGCACCGGTTTACTGCGGTACCTGGCTTCCACAGCCGAAGCGGCAGCCATGATCAGTGCCAGGGCGGTGCGGCGGCGCTGGCCGCGGCTGAGCACATCGGCAGCACGGCGCTCTTCGCAGTTCAAAAGCAGGTCGTCGCGGTGCGGTCCCACCAGGGGCGTGCCGGCGGCCCGTTCTCGCTCCGCCAGAAGCTGACACGACTGGTCAAAATCAGCAGCAAGGTCATCGACCATACCGGCTCCTCCGCGTTTCAGTTCCAGCGTCACAGGACGCGGCAGAAGTTCATTCCACCGTTGCAGGTGCGCGCGTATCGCTTCCGTCACTTCGAGACGGCATTCCCACAGCCACACAGCCAGCGCCGCCATCGTTTCCTGAGTGACGCGCGTGGAATGTCCGAGCCCCAGCAGGTAGCGCCGGTGCTGTACGATCTTGCGATATTCCGAAAGCTTGTACGCGTACAGCGGATACATGAGCGCGCAGAGCACATCAAGAAAACGCCGGCGCACGACGGGCGAGCCTTCGATCAGCGCCATATCGGCCGGCAAAAACGCCAGCGACTGCACGCAGCTTCTCAGATCGCCCCATCGGCAGACATGTCCGTCGATGCGCAGTGAAGCCCGCGAAACGATCGATACTTCGATCAGCGCGCTGCGCTCGCCCTCTGCCTGAGCTGCCAGCGCGGCGCCGCCCGAACTGCCCCATTTGACGGCGTCTGAGCACTTTGAGCCGCTGAAGGCTCCCCACCCGGTAAGGATGTGGAGAGCCTCCAAAACGTTCGTCTTGCCAGCCCCGTTGGCACCGCTGAGGACGTTCAGCCCCGGGCCCCAAGAAATGAGCGCGTTTTCCAGATTTCTGAAATTGCGGAAGCGCGTTTGAGCGATCCGCATGTCTTCCCTTATTCCTCTGCGGGGCCCATTGCCGTCTCGACCGACTTGAGCTTGATCGGCATGAGCATATAGATAAAGTTGTCGCCTTCGGGGCGCGAGATCATCATCTGCCCCTCGCTGCCGTTGAAGGCAAGGCGCACTTCGCTGCCGTGGAAAGCCTTGATGCCGGCAATCAGATAGCCGACGTTGAACGCCACCTTGAGCGGCTCACCGGTCACTTCGCCGTCGACGCTCTCGTTGGCCTCGCCGACTTCCGGGGCGCGGCCGGTCAGCCCCAAAACGGCGCCGGGCGACAGCGTCAGCAGCACCATACGGCTAGAATCGCTGACGACTACGTTGATGCGGTCAAGCGCCTGCAAAAACCCCTGACGGTCAGCCTTCAGTTCGGTGGTGCTGGTGTTGGAGAGGATGCGCTCGTAGTTGGGGAACTTGGAGTCGATGCAGCGCACCGAGTACTGCACGCCGGGGATGTTGAAATAGGTAACGGCGCCGTCCTGCAGTACTTCCACTTCCTGATCGGGCGAGAAACCGGAGAGGATCGTCTTGTACTCGTCAAGCGATTTCAGCGGCAGCAGCATCTCACGAGGAGCCTCGTCTTCATTTGCCTTGACGACTTCCGTTTTCGACAGCGAGAGGCGGCGGCCGTCGGTGGCGACGACGCGCAGTTCGCCGCCGGAGATCTGCAGCAGGCCGCCGGAAAGGTACTTGGGAAAATCCTCGTTAGGGGCGCCGGCGATGCTTCCTTCGGCCAGCACGCGGCACAGTTCGCCGGCGGGCACGCGAGTGAACTCCTCGGCAGCGCGGGGCGAAGGCAGATCAGGAAAATCGCCGGTGACATAGGTGGTGAACGAATAATGGCTGCGGCCGGCCGTAATCTTTCCCTTTTCGTCGTTGACTTCAACGGTGAAAGGAGAGATAGAGATCTTCTTGAACAGCTCGCCGACGACCTTCAACGGCAGAATAGCCGTTCCCGGTTCAAGCACTTTAGCGCCTTCGGCTTTGACGCGGATGGTGGTCTTCAGGTCGGTCGCGTTGAGCGTGACGCCTTCTTCCGTCGCTTCGCAGAGGATGCTGGCCAGTGTCGGCATCGTGCTTTTAGCTCCGGTGACGCGTTCAGCCATGTTCCAGAATTTCATGAAGATGTTCTGTGTGATTTCAAGTTTCATCGTGGAGATCCCTCGCTTTCCTGATATGAACTCTTTATAGGTGAATAAAATCAGAAGCATCAGTAATAGCCAGTGTGCAAAGTGTGGATAAATATGTCGGGCCGGCTGGAATGAAAGATCTGCGAGTGTGGACGAGTCGGAGGAAAACCTGTGCAGTTTCTTCCACATCGTCCACAGACGGCGGCAAAATGACGGCGGCAAAACGGTTATCCACAGGTTTATACCCTGGTTTTACACGCTTATTTCACAGCTTTTTCTCAATGTTTTCCACAAGGGCGCGCATATGAGAATCGTCTTCGACCATCTTTTCGATCTTTTTGACGGCGTGAAGGACGGTGGTGTGATCTTTTTTGTCAAATTCCTTGGCGATCTGCTGCAGGCTGGATTCGGAATGGGCGCGGTAGAGGTACATGGCCGTCTGGCGGGCCAGTGCCAGGCCGGAGGTGCGGCGTTTGCCGAGGATGTCGTCGGGCGAAAAACCGAATTCGGCGCCGACGAGTTCGAGGATGCTCTGCAGCGAGACCATGCCGTGCGGATTGGCGTCGATCAGGTCTTTCAGCCATTCGCGCGTGTTTTCGATCGTGATCGGCATCTGCGAGAACGAAGCACTGGCGATCACGCGGTTGAGCGCGCCTTCCAGTTCGCGGATGTTGCTGGGGATGTTTTCGGCGAGGAAGTTGATGACGTCGTCGTTGACAGGATAGCGGCGCTGCTCGGCCTTCTTTTTGAGGATGGCGATGCGCGTCTCATAATCGGGCTGCTTGATGTCGGCCGAATACCCCCACATAAAGCGGCTGCGGATACGTTCTTCGATGTCGTCCAGGTCTTTGGGCGGCCGGTCGGAAGTGATGACGATCTGCTTCTGTTCATAATAAAGGTCGTTGAACGTGTGGAAAAATTCTTCCTGTGTGCTCTCCTTGCCGGCTAAAAACTGGATGTCGTCGATGAGCAGCACGTCGACATGACGGTAGCGGGAGCGGAACTGCGCCGTGCTGCCGTTTTTGATGGCGGTGATGAGGTCGTTGGTGAACTTTTCCGACGAGAGATACAGCACCTTGGCGTTGGGGTTTTGCGCCAGTACGTAGTTGCCGATGGCATGCATCAGATGAGTTTTGCCCAATCCCACACCGCCGTGCAGAAACAGCGGATTGTACGATACGCCTGGTCCCTCGGCGGCGGCCAGACTGGCTGCCTGGGCGAGCCGGTTAGATTTGCCGACGACGAACGAGGCGAAATCGTATTGGCGGTTCAGGCCGTTGTCGCCGATATGGGGCCGCTTCTCCTGCCGTATCTCCGGCCGGGGCTGATCCGGCTGTGCCGGTTTGTCCCCCAGGGTCAGACTGACGGATGTCCCCAGGCCAAGGTCGACGATGATCTTGTTGAGCACAGAAAGATAGATGTCGGTGATCTTGCTGGCGATGAATGAGTTGCCGGCGTCGACGATCAGCTCCCCGCCTTCCATGCGCAGCGGCGAGCGCGGCCTCAGCCAGATGTCGATGTCGGTCTTTTTCTCGGGCAAGATCTGTTCAGCTTGAAGGAGGATCTGTTCCCAGATACTTTGCACGTCTTTCATTGCGTTGTTCCCACCTTACGCGTACAAATGCGAATATTTTCCAAGTCTCTATTATCCACAAAACGGCGGTGACTTTCAAGCGCATTCTTGCGGCGCAAAATTGACTTTACTTTCTGACTCTCTAAAGGATCAACTGCTCTTTCAAGACAGTCAATGCGGCTTTTTAAGGATATAAAAGTGTATAATGTAAACGTCCGTAGCGGATAGAACAGAACGGTGCGGATGAGTCCTGAGTCATACTTAAGGAAACGCCGATCAATTCGTTCGCGCCAATCGACGAAATCCCCTGGCGGCTCATCGGGCTCATTGAATCAGTGTTTCCATAAATCAAAAATCACAGAAAGGAACAAAGTCATGTCACTTTATTTCAACAACGCCGCGACGACGTGGCCTAAGCCGCCCTGTGTGGCGGATGCGATGAAGGATTTCTTGGTGTCGGGCGGAGCGAACTGCGGCCGTGGCTCCTCTTCCGACCGCGACCTGGGGACGATGGGCATGGTGCTCGAGTGCCGTTCGCGCCTTGCTTCGTTCTTCGGCGGTTATGAGAACGGTTCTCCGCAGTACGTCACGTTCACGGCCAATATCACCGAAGCGCTGAACGTCGTGCTGAAAGGCTTTCTGCGGCCCGGGATGCGTGTCGTCACCACGGCGATGGAACATAACGCCGTCATCCGTCCGCTGCGGACTCTCGAAAACGCGGGGGTGGAAGTATGCGTGGCCCCCTGCCGCCCTGCGGGCGAGCTGGAGATGGAAGCGTTTGTCCGTCTTCTTGAAGAAAAGCGCCCGGATCTGGCCGTCGTCTGTCATGCCAGCAACGTGTGCGGCACCGTCCAGGACCTTGAGAGCATCGCTGCCGCCTGTCGTGAACGGGGCGTGCCGCTCGCCGTCGACAGCGCGCAGACGGCCGGTCTGCTGCCGCTTGACGCGGCGGCTTTAGGGCTGGCCGCGCTGTGCTTCACCGGGCACAAAGGCCTGATGGGCCCGCAGGGAACAGGCGGCGTTGTCTGGCGGCCGGAATTTGCCTCTCGCTGCGCATCGTTGATCGAAGGCGGCACAGGCAGTTTTTCGCATTTGGAAACGCAGCCGCAGGCCATGCCCGACAAATTTGAAAGCGGCACCCTCAACCTGCCCGGCATCGCCGGACTGAATGCCGCTTTGGAGTGGATCGAACACCGGGGCGTCGAAAATCTGCGCCGTCACGAGAACGAGATCGGCGCGCGCTTCCTGGCAGGCTTGAAAAAACTTCCCGGCGTCATCATCTACGGCTTGGACCAGATGACCGACAAAAAACGCCTGCCTGTGTTCGCCGTCAACTTTGCGGGCGTCGACAACGGCATTCTCGCGGCCGTTTTGAGCGAGCGCGGTTTGGAGACGCGGCCCGGTCTGCAGTGCAGCCCGTTGGCGCATAAAACGCTCGGCAGCTTTCCGCAGGGAGTTTTGCGCCTCAGTCCCGGCGCGTTTACAACGCCAGAAGAGGTTGATAAGGCGTTGATTATTATTGACCAATCGTTGAGCGAATTGCGTGCCGCGCCGCCGATCCGTGCTTAAGGCACGGAGAAGATGCCGTTTTTTGCAGCTTTGGCTCTTCTGCCGCATATATGTAAAAGAAGGCGCTTCCCGTGTTTGCTGAAACGGCAGCGCCTTTTTTGTGTGACCGCGGAACGTGCCGGCAAGTGCCGCAAACGTTTTTTGAGCGAAAAACGCAACAATCCCGCCGGGGGCGTTTCCATAGGTCTGCCTCTCGCGACTGTCTGATATCCGCAAGGACGGCAGCGGGCAGGTTTTTTCGGATCAGACGATTTTCTCCGGTTTCCTGAGCGCAGGCCAAATTCGGCATTTTACGAGTTAAGGAAACGCTGATTAAATGAACCGCATGATTTGTCGAGATATTCCGTCGTCTGACATGGAGAAGCAAGGAGGCATAGCGGGGCTATGTTGGCGACGCAAAGCTCGTCCTTTAGGGGGAGCTTTGACGCAGTCAGACGGCGAAAGACATGGCAGGACATGGGCGAATTAATCGCGTTTCCTGAATCAGTGTTTCCATAATAGTGGTTTGACCTTTGCGGGGAATGATCCCTGCCAGAATTCTCCTTGTGAAAATAATCGCAGTTGTCGGGGAGATCGCGTCGCCCTTGGTGTTGAGTCCGATCGAATTTATGTATACTGCATAAAAAGAACAGACGGCTTTAGAGATTTATTAAATTATGATATAATTTTTAATCATAGAAAGAGTACTGGAGGTTTTTATCAATGAACGAGACTTTGACCAACATCATGTCGCGGCGCAGTATCCGTCGTTTTAGCGGCGATGCCGTCTGCGAATCGACGATGAACCTGGTCCTGGCAGCCGGGGCTGCGGCGCCGAGCGCGTGCGGGGTCTTCCCTGTGCGTTTCGTCGTCCTCAATAAGGAAAGGATGGCCGAGCTGGCGCAGCAGGTTGCCCAGAAAGAGCCGTTCCTCGAGGGGCAGTGGGCGATCGCTGTTTGTGCCGACACACGCGGTTATCAAAACGGTCTGGCCTGGATCGAGGACTGCGCGGCAGCGATGGAAAATATGCAGATCGCCTGTGTATCGCTTGGTCTGGGCTCGCTGTGGTACGGCGTCTACGCCCGGGCCGCCAAAGAGCCGCAGGTGCGCGCCTTCTTAAAACTGCCCGAAGGCGTGGAGGTGCTCGGCATCACGATCATGGGCTACGCCGCTGAAAAGAAAGCCGCGGCCCAGGGTGTCGACATGAAGCGTGTGCGTTTTGGCGAATGGAGCGAATAACCGCATATAAAAAATCCCCGCTGCAGTGGCGGGGATTTTTTTTGATGCGCAAAATCTATATTTCGGGCTGATGCTGAAACAGCGTCATTCCACCGGTGCGAGCACGCTTGTTTCATCCCACAGCGGCGGCGCGGCGAGCAGTTTTTGCACGTCGTAGCTGCAAAGGTGCGCGGACAGGCGTTCTTTTTGTGACTCGGCGACGAACGCCTCAACGGCCACGTCTTCGGCAAAACGCGTGCTGATGCGCCGTTCTTCAACGCCGGCGGCTTTCAGGGCGCGGGTAAGCGAGCCGAGCGCGTCATAACCGCAGCGCAGCCGCACGATATGGAACGGCGCCACGCGTTCTGTGGGAGCCGCGGCGATCACGCCGGCCGCCGCCGCCATATAAGCGTCGATGAGGCCGCGCACGCCCAGTTTGACACCGCCGAAATAGCGGGTGACGACCACGACGGCGTTGCACAGCTCTTTTTTGCGCAGTTCGCCCAGGATGGGGCGCCCTGCCGTGCCGCTTGGTTCGCCGTCGTCGGACGAAAATTCTTCCGTTGCGGGAAAGCCGATGCGCCAGGCAGGACAGTTGTGCGTTGCCTGGCGATGCTCAAGCCGCACCACTTCCAGCGCGGTCCTGGCTTCTTCGGCAGTTGCGGCGGGAAAAAGCGCGGCGATGAACTCGCTGCGTTTTTCCTTGAATGTGTGCACGCACGCAGCCGTGGGACGCAGGCAGCTCAGCGCCAGTTCGCGCGGCAGCGCTCCCACGTTTCCTCCAGCGAGATGGGCACGACTTTGGTGTCGCCGATCGCGCCCATGAAGTTGCTGTCGCCGTTCCACCTCGGCACCACATGGCAGTGTACGTGCGTGTCGATGCCGGCGCCGGCCGCCGCGCCGAGGTTGATGCCGACGTTGAAGCCGTCGGGGCGGAAGGCGGCCTTGAGACACTCGATGGAGCGGGCGATCAGGTCGTGAAACTCCAGCGATTCTTCAGCGGTGAAGCTGCTCAGATCGGTTGTGTGGCGGTAGGGGATGATCATCAAATGGC
>Ga0129306_1001440_pt1 | contig 26870 bp, 24 predicted proteins | sample P827metagenome_FD_94438 | JGI IMG/M metagenome (GOLD analysis project Ga0129306, IMG submission 94438) | Capybara group fecal microbial communities from Wisconsin, USA - P827 metagenome | ecosystem: Host-associated > Mammals > Digestive system > Large intestine > Fecal | place: USA: Wisconsin...
CTTCGTGGAGGAGTTCAAGCGCACCGGCGCCATCGACCGCACCGTGCTGTTCACCAACCTGGCCAACGACCCCGCCGTCGAGCGTATCGCCACCCCCCGTATGGCCCTGACCGCCGCCGAGTATCTGGCCTTTGAGAAGGATATGCACGTGCTGGTCATCCTGACCGATATCACCAACTACGCCGAGGCCCTGCGTGAGGTCTCCGCCGCCAAGAAGGAGGTCCCCGGCCGCCGCGGCTACCCCGGCTACCTGTACACCGACCTGGCCACCATGTACGAGCGTGCCGGCCGGCAGATGGGCAAGAAGGGCTCCATCACCATGATCCCCATTCTGACCATGCCCGAGGACGACAAGACCCACCCCATCCCCGACCTGACCGGTTATATCACCGAGGGCCAGATCATCCTGTCCCGGGAGCTGTACCGCAAGGGCATCAATCCCCCTGTGGACGTGCTGCCCTCCCTGTCCCGTCTGAAGGACAAGGGCGTCGGCCCCGGCAAGACCCGTGAGGACCATGCCAACACCATGAACCAGCTCTTCGCCGCCTACTCCACCGGCAAGGAGAACAAGGAACTGATGTCCATCCTGGGCGAGGCCGCCCTGTCTCCCACCGACCTGCTGTACGCCAAGTTTGCCGACGAGTTTGAAAAGCGCTACGTGGCCCAGGGCACCGACGAGAACCGGTCCATTGAGGAGACCCTGGATCTGGGCTGGGAGCTGCTCAGCATCCTGCCCCGGAGCGAACTGAAGCGGATCAAGCCGGAGTATATCGACAAGTACCTGCCCAAAAAGGATTAAGGGGGGATCGAGATGCCAAGCGCCACCATCAATCCCACCCGAATGGAGCTGACCAGGCTGAAAGGCCGGCTCAAGACCGCCCAGCGGGGCCATAAGCTGCTGAAGGATAAGCGGGACGAGCTGATGAAGCAGTTCATGGACGTGGTGCGGGAGAACCGAGCCCTCCGGAAACGGGTGGAGGAGGGGCTGATGCGGGCCCACGGTTCCTTTACCGTGGCCGCCGCCCTCATGTCTCCCGAGATGCTGGAGCAGTCCCTGCTGTACCCCAAGCAGTCCGTGGAGCTGGACATGACCTTCCAGAATATCATGTCTGTGGATGTGCCCCAGTACCACTTCCGCACCAGCAGCCAGGACCCCGGCGAGGTCTACCCCTATGGCTTTGCCCAGACCAGCGGCGAGCTGGACGACGCCGTGGACGCCATGTCCCAGGTGTTCCAGGATATGCTGCGGCTGGCCGAGGTGGAAAAGACCTCCCAGCTGTTGGCGGAGGAGATCGAAAAGACCCGCCGCCGGGTCAACGCCCTGGAGTATGTGAAGATCCCTCAGATGCAGTCCAGCATCAAGTATATTACCATGAAGCTGGATGAGAACGAGCGGGCCAACACCATCCGCCTCATGAAGGTGAAAGATATGATCCTGAAGCAGGCCATCGAGGAGCGGAGAAATCAGGATCAGCAGATTATGGGTTAAAAAACGGGGAAATCCATTCAAAAGTTAAGGAAACAGTGATTTCTGATAGGCGTTAAAAATGGATTTTTCTGGAAGTGGTTTGTGAAAACATGAGATTTTGACTTAATTCTGACTTGACAATAAGTCAAAACTCGGAGTGTAGCGAACGAAGAGGGACTTAATGAGCGGAAAACTCATTAAGTCCCTCTTAGGTATAATAAAAAATGTGGGATGTTCTCATTCATCCACAAAGGCATACAGTCTGACGATTCCCGCATCCTTCGTCACTTTGAATTCGACCTGATCACCATATTCAATGTGGGAATATCCGCCGTCCGGATAGCCGTAATAGGTGCTTTCTCCTCCGGTAAAGGCCAACGAATAGCCGATGCTGGAAGGATATGCACAAACACTGGCCATCACACGACCATGATTTTTAAACACGATATTTGTCATGCCATCACTGACGCTTTCCTTTAGTGCAGGACTCTTGGAACCTGTTATCCATTCGATTCTGTCAAGAGAAGTGTACGGATCGAAGGTATATACCGTTGTCCATTCAAAGGGAACGACCTCTTCCAATGTAACGCTGTCACTATTGAGCCCTGTTAAGGCGTCTCCCAGCTTTGCGTTGTTCATATAGATTCTGGGGTCCCCGAAAATCAGATACAGAATGCCCAGCACTACAATCATGCCGAGTCCTATGCTATGCCAGCGCCCGGAGCGTTTCCACGCCTGTTCATCCTCTGCGCTTAAAACAGCTGTACCCCACTCGCCGCTTTCCATACGCAGCCGCTGATGCTTTGAAATATACCAGCTGAACCAGATTGCATACCCGAGCGCAAATATCATTAGAACACACAGGACTACTTTCAGGATTGTTGTAACAGGACAAAGGAATGCCAGTATACCGGCCAGAAGGATCGCGATAATCGGGATGTCCGCGGCAATGAAGGCGAATTTCCCGAACAGATCACGATACAGGGCTTTGCTATGATACGCCTTTTTCACATCATCGTCATATGCTTCCTGAGAAAAGGAAACGATAAAACCCTTGATTGTCCAGTATCCGAACAATCCGATCCAAAATAAATCAGATACCCCATCAAAGGTCATCACTTTCATAACAACAAATGTGACACCCAGCAAAGATGCCAGCAGGGTTTTAGGACTGACCAGTTTCATAGGTGACCTCCTGTTAAATGTCTGTTTATTAAATTCATCATATCACAATACAGTGCTTCCTACAATCCACATGAACAGAGAAATCGCTGAAGAAGATCGGACTTTACGAAACCTGGAAAGAACTGTAAAATTATGTGGCTGGGTTTGACATAATCCTGACATAATAGGTGATGCATCCCGGCGGAAAAGATGTTTCAAAAATGACCCTATTGAAACTGCCTTTGGACATATACGGCCTTATCTGAACTTATTTTGATGATTCGGACATGAGTTCTGGATAGGTCAAGGACATGATCCTGAAGGAGGCCATCCAGGAGAAGCGGGACGAGGACGCCCGGGCCATCAGAACCTTTGGGTCTGAAGGCGAGGCTCCGCAGCAGGTTTAACAGACGGCTGCTGTACCGCTCCCGCAATGTCAGCAAAATAAATGACACAGGCACCGTTTGGGAAACCAAACGGTGCCTGTATTTGTCGCTAAAACCTGCCGGCTCCGCGTACCATACCCTGCTGTTATCCAAACACCTGTTGGGCCGTTTGAATGAGCAGCTTACAGGGATTGGAGATGTATTTCCCCTTTTTATGGACGACGCACAGCTTTCGGTAGGGCGCTCCGTCTATGGGGTAGAGGCAGATCTTTTTGCCGTGGTCCCCGTAGCGGAAGAGCGTATCGGTGACAAAGCTGCACCCCAGTGCGGATTCGGTGTATTGGAGGGATGTGATAAGCTGGTCCAGCTGTAGCATGACCTTTGGGGTCGAGCCGTATTGGGCGAATATTTTTTGTGCCCGCTGAAACATATCGTTTTCCGGCTTCAGAAGAATAAAGGGTTTTTCCAGCATCCCCCGTATTTCCTCGGAGGGCAGGGACGCGGCGGGACGTCTGCTCTGCCGGATCATTTCCCGGGTGATTTGGAAGGGCTTGAGCCGCCCGTTTTTCGGTTCGCTGTCCGGGACGGCCAGTAAGATCTGCTCGTTGAGCAGGTGGTGGTATACCAGCGTGTCGTCCTCCATATCAAAACTGTCGATGACGAGATCCAATTCGCGGTCCTGAACCATGCGGCGCAGAGAAAAGGATTTTTCCTCGATGAGGTCGATCTGAAGCTCCGGATAGCGGGGCATGAGCTGGCGCAGGATGAGCGGAACGATACTGGACAGAACATAATTAGAGCCGCCCAACCGGACCGTTCCTTTGACCAGGTTTTGAATGTCCCATAGCTTTTCGTTGAGGGTGTCCTCGCACTGGGCCACATTTTCGATGTACTCAATGAATGCTTGGCCGGCCTGTGTCAGCTCCAGCGGAGTCACGCCCCGGTCAAATATGGGGGCACCAAACTCCCGCTCCGCCTTCTTTACCATGGCGCTGAGGGAAGGCTGGGAGATGTATAATTTTTCCGCCGCTCTGGTAAAGCTCCGCTCTTTGTATACCGTATAGATGTATTTCAGTTTGAGATCCATAGCCAAACGCCTCCATAGTTACATGACTATGAGTTTTATAGATTCATTTGTATTTGATTATATATCAAGGGGCCATTATAATCAAGGCATAGGAGGCGATCTTATGAATCAGCAGCGTCCGATTATTGTCTTTGATTCTGGTTTTGGCGGGATCAGCGTATTGAAAAAATTGGTCCGCGCGATGCCGAATGAGAGTTTTTTATATTTTGGAGACTCCGCCAACGCCCCATATGGCCCCCGCCCCCAAAGCGAGGTGCGGGAGCTGACCGTAGCGGCGATCCAGTCCCTGCTTCCATACAACCCCAAGGCGGTGGTGATCGCCTGCAATACGGCCACAGCAGCCGCGTTGGAGGCGGTCCGGCGGAGCTGCCCCGGCATCCCGGTCGTTGGGATTCAGCCCGCAGTCAAGGCGGCGGCGGAAGTGAGCCGGCGGGTCCTGGTACTGGCCACAGCGGGGACACTGGCTTCCGAATCCTTCCAGAAGCAGCTGGAGGATTTGGCCGGCGGTCCGGAGATCCTTTCCCTGGCTGCGCCGGGTATCGTAACGTATGTGGAAGGGACAATGAATGACCGGGAATGGATCATAAGCTATCTGAAAGACCTGTTTCGGCCCATGGACGGGAAGCCTGTGGACAGTGTTGTTCTGGGCTGCACCCACTTCCCCTTCGCCAAAGATGTGATCCAGGAAGCCTTGGGATATCCGGTTTCGTTCTTTGACGCCAGCCAGGAAGTATCGGAGAGAACGATTGCGGCGTTAGAGGAGAAGGGATGGCGGAACCAGGAAGAAAGCAGCGGAAGCATCACCTTCGTCAACAGCCTTCACAAAGAGTATACGATTCGATTCGCCTGGGCGCTTTTCGCCAGCATGTGCTGAGGGCTGTTTAGGCTTCCTGCGGCTGCGGCGGTAAAGTATTACAGAAAACGCACGCCTGAATCCAAATCAGATTCAGGCGTGCGTCTTTTCATTTCCGGTTGAATGGAACTTATATCAGGGAACGGTATTGTCTTGAAATTGACTCAATACCCCATGTCCCGGCCGGCCTTGCGGCGGTTGCGGAACTCGGCGGTGGCGGTAAACAGCACGTCGGAGGAGGAGTTCAGCGCGGTCTCGCAGGAGTCCTGGATGACGCCGATAATGAAGCCGATGGCGACCACCTGCATGGCCGCGTCGTTGGAGATGCCGAACAGGGAGCAGGCCAGGGGGATCAGCAGCAGGGAGCCGCCAGCCACGCCGGAGGCGCCGCAGGCAGCCAGAGAGGACACCACGCTCAGCAGCAGGGCGGTGGCAAAGTCCACCTGGACCCCCAGGGTGTTGGCGGCGGCCAGGGTCAGCACCGTGATGGTGATGGCGGCGCCGGCCATGTTGATGGTGGCGCCCAGAGGGATGGAGACGGAGTACTTGTCCTCATCCAGCCCCAGTTCCTTGCACAGCTTCATGTTTACCGGGATGTTGGCAGCGGAGCTGCGGGTAAAGAAGGCCATAATGCCGCTGTCCCGCAGGCACTTGAAGACCAGGGGATAGGGATTCTTCCGGATGCAGACAAAAACCACCAGGGGGTTGACCACCAGAGCCACGAAGAACATGCAGCTCACCAACACCAGAATCAGGTGGCCATAGGAGGCGAAGGAGTCAAAGCCGGTCTCGGACACGGTGGTAAAGACCAGGCCCAGAATGCCGAAGGGGGCGCAGCTGATGACCCAGCGGATGGCGGTGCCCATGGCGTCGGAGATGTCGGCCAGCACCTTCTGGGTGCCCTCGCTGGCGTTCCGCAGGGCCAGACCAAAGACCACGGCCCAGAGCAGGATGCCCATATAGTTGGCGTTGACGATGGCGTTGATGGGGTTGCTGACAGCATTGGTCAGGAGATTCATGATCACCTCGCCAATGCCGCCGGGAGCGGCATTTTCAGCCGCCTGCTCCAAAAGCAGGGTGGAGGGGAAAGCGAAGCTGGCCACAACGGCGCACAGGGCAGCCAGGAAGGTGCCTACCAGGTAGAGGACGATGACCGTGGACATGTTGCTGCCGGAGCCGCTCTTGTGCCGGGCCAGGGAGTGCATGACCAGGAAGAAGACCAGCAGGGGGGCAAGGGCCTTCAGAGCGCTCACGAACAGGGTGCCCAGAACGCCGATCACAGAGGCGGAGGGGATCAGCAAGCCCAGGATCGCGCCGAGGATCAGGCCCAGGATGATGCGTTTCACAAGACTGATGCGGTTCCATTTTTGGATCAATTCCATTTTTTCCAATTCCTTTCTCTCTGCGGGGGAGTGGTGCGGCCAGCGAGCAGTTGTATTTCAAGGACGCACACCCAAGAGCAAAAAAATCCCACCCCTCTGGGTGGGATTTTTGCTGGAGCGAGTGACGAGGCTCGAACTCGCTACCTCCACCTTGGCAAGGTGGCGCTCTACCAGATGAGCTACACTCGCAACGACAAGTAGTATTATAGCAGAAATTGAGCCAATGTCAATATGGAATTTGAAAAAAATTAAATTTTTTGTCGGGAGGAAAATGAGGGGCTCAGAGCTCCGGAGACGGGGCGTCGGATTCCTCGGGAGCTTCGCAGGGAGGGACTGCCTCCCGGTCCCAGTCGTAGCCCAGCTGCTCCATCTGGGCGTCCCACAGGAATACGTCCTCCTCACCGGCGGGCCGGGCCAGATCCATGTGCCGCCACCCGGCCTGGGTGCTCACCAGGTTCCAGCTGTGGGGTTCCCCGTTGAGAGAGCCCTCCATGATCTGGCAGGAGTAGTTCAGCCGCTGGCACAGCAGGGACATGGCCAGCGCCAGTCCAAGGCTGTCGGCCTGGTGCTCGGCCAAGGCGTGGTAGGCGGTGGAGCCGCCGCCGGGGACGTACCGGGCGCTGCCCAGAATGGCCGCGCGGATGTCAAGCAGGCCCTGATCGTCCATGGCGTCCCACAGCCTTCCTGCCATGTCGTCGGCCAGCAGAGCCAGCGCGGACTTCCGGCGTTGCAGCTCCTCCTGATCCAGCTGGTAGGTTAAGAGGATCTCCACGATGCGCTGCCGCCCGCTGTCGGGATAAAAAGTGACGCTGGCCCGGGGGTAGTCCAGGGCGGTCTCCGGCGCGGCGAAATAGGCCTGACGGATGAGGGCCTGGATATACTCGTAGTCCTCGTCGAAGTAGCTGATCCGCAGGACGCATTCCGGGGCGAAGGCTGCCATGGTCTCCTCCAGCTCGCTGCGAATGGCGGTGGTGCCGGTGGCAGAGGCGATGGAAGCAATCTGCTCCCGGCTGCGGCGGTAGGTGATCTGGACGTCGGCCTCGTCATAGGTGACGATGGAGGTGACGTTATACTTGATGTAGTCCACGGCGTAGGCACCCAGAGGGTCCTCCTGGACCACCTCCAGACAGGCGGCCTCCAGATCGGCCTCCGCGTCCCGGGAGTCGCTGTACAGGCGGATGGACCCGGTCTCGATACCCTGGGAGATAAAGTAGATCAGGGCGTTGACCAGCTCCTGGTAGCTCTCTACACGGAGGACGGAGGGGTCGCCCTCGGCGGTGAGGTTGGAGTTGTGGGGGGTGACATGGACATAGTCCCGGTTCAGTAGGGAAGAACACCCCGACAGCAGAAGCGCCGCCGCGGTCACCGCAGCCAGGAACCGTCGTTTCATCGGGGGACCTCCTTCCGTTCCGGGATCAATAGCCCAGCTCCTGATCCACAAGGATCAGTTCCATATGCTCTACGCCGCCGGGCTTGCCCCACAGGACGGTGAGAGCCTTGCAGATGCGCTCGGGGCTCTTGCAGTTATAGCAGCGGTCGCCCTTGACGGCGCAGGGGGTCTTGCGCTTCAGCCGCTGGGCGTTCTTGGGGGCGGCGATGTTCCGGGCGCGCCACAAAGCGGACTCATAGTCGGGGGCGATCTTGTTGCGGCCCACCACCAGATAGACCGTCTGGTGGCCGAACAGCGTGGAGGCCACCCGGTTGCAGGTGCCGTCGATGTTGATGATCTCGCCGGTCTCGGCCAGACCGTTGACGGAGCTGATGTACACGTCGGTGGTCATGGCGTCGGCCAGGGAGCCGCCCTCCCAGTGCCAGACCACCTGGTTGTGGGCGGACAGGCGGGGATAGAGCCCCATCTCCTGCAAAGTCACGGAGCCGCCGAAGGAAACGGTCCGGCCGTCGATCTGCCGGTCCAAATAATCGGCGGCCTGGGCGGCGGTATCGAAGCAGCGCACGGTGTAGCCCAGCTCCTCCAGTGTCCCGCTCAGCTTTTTCAAATCGGTCATCAAAGATCATCCTTTCTGTTAGATATCATGTTGTTGATAGTGCCGGAAGCCCAGGCCCAGCACCTCGTGGGCGTCGCAGACAATAAGAAAGGCGTCGGGGTCCAGCTCTTTCACCGCCTGCTTCACCGCCACGATCTGCCGCTGCTTGAAGGCGCACATCAGGATCTGCTTCTCTTCCCCGCTCCAGCCCCCCTGGCCGTGGAGAATGGTGACGCCCCGTTCCAGCTGGTGGACCAGCGCGCCCAGGACTGCCTCTGTCTGGTCGGTGATGATATAAGCCACCTTGGCCGTGTCCAGACCGTAGAGCACCGTGTCCATGACCAGCGTGGAAATGTACAGAGCGATCAGGCCGTACAGGGCCGTGTCCAGACTGTGGAATACCAGGGCGTAGGCGCAGATCACCGCAAGATCCAGCCCCAGCAGCAGCTTGCCCATGGGCAGCCAGGGCAGGGGCAGCTTCAGCAGCCGGGCCAGCAGGTCGGTGCCGCCGGTAGAGGCCCCCTGACCCAGGATGACGCCCAGGGAGATCCCCAGAAGCAGACCGCCGTAGATGCAGGCCAGCAGAGGTTCCATGGGACGGAAGGCGTATGCCCGGTCCAGCAGGTCGATGAACAGGGAGGACAGGGTCATGGCGTACAGGGAGGAGACCAGCAGGCGGCCTCCCAGCAGCTTCCATCCCAGCAGGAACAGCGGGACGTTCATGCAGAATACCAGCGCGCCGATGGAGGGGAAGCCCAGAAAGGCGTGGATGATCTGGGCAACGCCGGTAAATCCGCCGTAGGCGATGTTGTTGGGGGCATAGCACCAGTTAAAGGCCAGGGCGTAGACGGCGCAGCCGGCGGTGATGAGCAGATAGCGGCGCAGGGTTTTCAGGGACAAGGTGATTCCTCCTGTTGATGTGTGGGTAGGAAGATAAATTTTAGTTCATGGTTGGATTATTTTTCAAAGGATGCCGCTCTGTGGAGCGGGTTTCTTTCTGAGCGATCAGAAAGAAACCAAAGAATCGCCGGGGGCGGCCACGCGCAATTCCATTGCGCTATCCGCGCCGCCCCGGACCCCCATTACGGGAGAGCAGGCGGCCTTGCGTTAATCTCAGCTCGCAAAATATGTGAGCGCTCACACCGCCTTTTGCTTTGCAAAATGGAGAAGATTTCACGGGGGATAAGCAATGCAGCCCGCCTCGATGGCGGCAAAGACTGTCAGCAGTTGCCTCTTACCTACCTGGCCCACTGGGGCCGCCCGAGAGTGCTTCAGATCAGCAGAAGCCTGTTGCAGAACGGCAGGCTCGCAGTCCCTGCAGGAGCACCCCGCGATTGTTAACCAAGAGGCGCGGTTTCAGCCAGTAGAAGCAGATACCAATTTTACTGGTACAGAGCGGCAGCGGGCGGGGATGAAAGAGGTATCCTGTCCTTTGTCCGCGCCGAACAGTATCCTGCCTATTTCTTAATAGCTCCCCATGGGGACCGGGGCCGAAGCCCCGGAGATTTTTTGGGTACTTTTGTATCTCTACAAAAGTACCTCGCCCGGGGGCGAAATATCCCTTCGTCCAAACTTCCGTCCCGACTGCGGGCGGCCACGTGGGGCCGCCCCTACAATTCTAACATACAAGCCTGCTAGCCCGCCGCAGCCCCAGCCCCTCGTACGCCCCCAGTGTGCGCACTGGGCCACCTTCTAAAAGGGAGAAGGCTTTAGGCAGAGAAACTAAAATTTACCAATCACAGCAGTGTCATCTGCTCCTCGCCCCGGTCAGCCTCCCGGAGGAGCGCGCCGGCGATGGGCAGAGACCGGGCCCGGTACCGGGCGGCATTGACGATGGGGGTGTCGGCCAGGGGAAGGGCGCGCTCCACTCTGTACTTGGGCTTGAGGGTCATGACGTTGACCCCCTGGGTGGTGCGGGTGGTCTTGGGGTTCAGGCTGGCGGTGTGGAACACCACGCACCGGCCCTCGGTGGAGATGACCGCCATCTCCAGATCCTCTTTCAGCAGGAGGGCGGACACCAGGGGGGCCTTGTCCGAATAGGCCCCGGTCAGTTTCTTGCGTTTGGTCTGGGTCTGATAGGCGGACAGCTCTACCCGGGCCGCCTTCCCGTTGTCAAAGAAGAACAGCAGGTGCCCGGAGTAATCCCCGGGGATGCAGGCCCAGACCGCCTTTTCCTCCGGGTCCATCCCCAGCTTGGTGGGCAGATAGTCCCCCAGTACACTGGCCTTGGCGTCGTCGAAGTCGGACAGCCGGGTCTTGTAGCACTGCTGCCGGTCGGTGAACACCAGCAGCTCGTCCCGGTTGTTGGCCTCCCACTGGAGGAAGGGGCCGTCCCCCTCCTTGTATTTCTGGTCGCTGGCCATGCGCAGGGACTGGGGGGTGATCTTTTTCAGATAGCCCTCCCGGGAGAAGAACAGGTGGACGGGATAGTCGGGGGTCTCATCCTCCTCCACGGCCACAGCCTCCAGCTCGTGGTCGTAGACGATATCGGTGCGCCGGGGGAGGGCGTACTTCTTTTTCACCTCTGCCAGTTCGTCGGTGATGATCTTCCGGATGCGCTGGGGGGAGTTGACCGTGTCCTCCAGATCGGCGATCTCATCCTCCAGAGCGTCTACCTCCTGGGTGCGCTTCAGGATGTACTCTTTGTTGATGTTTCGCAGACGGATGTCGGCCACATACTCCGCCTGGATCTGGTCGATGCCGAAGCCGATCATCAGATTGGGGATGACCTCGGCGTCCTCCTCGGTGTCCCGAATGATCTTGATGGCTCGGTCGATGTCCAGCAGGATGCGCCGCAGGCCCTTCAAAAGGTGGAGCTTCTCCTTCTTCTTGCTCATGGAGTAGTATACCCGCCGGCGTACCGAATCCATCCGCCAGGCGGTCCACTCCTCCAGAATCTCCCGCACGCCCATGACCCGGGGCATCCCGGCGATTAGGATGTTGAAGTTGCAGGACTGGCTGTCCAGCAGGGGGGTGGAGCGGAACAGCTTGGCCATCAGCTTGTCCGGGTCGGTGCCCCGCTTCAGGTCAATGGTCAGCTTCAGACCGGACAGGTCGGTCTCGTCCCGCATGTCGGCGATCTCCTTGACCTTGCCCGTCTTGACCAGCTCGGTCACCTTGTCCATGATGGCCTCGGTGGTGGTGGAGTAAGGGATCTCGTAGACCTCGATGAGGTTTTCCGCCTTGTTGTACCGCCACTTGGAACGCACCTTGAAGGAGCCGCGCCCGGTGCGGTAGATCTCGCTGAGGGCGGCCTCGTCATAGAGCAGCTCTCCGCCGGTGGGCAGGTCGGGGGCCTTCAGGGTGGACATGATGTCGTGGTCGGGATTTTTCAGGAAAGCGATGGTGGTGTCGCACACTTCACCCAGATTGAAGCCGCACAGGTTGCTGGCCATGCCCACGGCGATGCCCTGGTTGGCGGATACCAGCACGTTGGGGAAGGTGGTGGGCAGGAGGGTGGGCTCCTTCAGTTTGCCGTCATAGTTGTCCACAAAGTCCACCGTGTCCTGGTCGATGTCCCGGAACAGCTCGGCGCAGATGGGGTCCAGCCGCACCTCGGTGTACCGGCTGGCGGCCCAGGCCATGTCCCGGGAGTACACCTTGCCGAAGTTGCCCTTGGAGTCCACCAGGGGGTGGAGCAGGGCGCCGTAGCCCCGGGACAGGCGGACCATGGTGTCATAGATGGCGGCGTCGCCGTGGGGGTTGAGCTTCATGGTCTGCCCCACCACGTTGGCGCTCTTGGTCCGGGGCCCGCCCAGCAGCTTCATCTGGTACATGGTGTACAGCAGCTTCCGGTGGGAGGGCTTGAAGCCGTCGATCTCCGGAATGGCTCGGGAGACGATGACGGACATGGCGTAGGGCATATAGTTGATCTCCAGCGTCTGGGTGATGGGCTGTTCCAGTACCTCGGCCCGCAGGCCCATAACGTTGGGGTTGTTCACTCTGGGGCGGTTTTCCTCAGGGTTCTTTTTCTTAGCCATTGGGATCATTCCTTGTTTTAGGATAGGGTCGCGAAACTATCGTTGCCGGTCAGGCGGAGACGGTCCGCGGGTTCACGGTTCCTTTGGGGCGTATTCCAGACCGAAGGGGGTGGCGGCCAGTCCGCCCTTCCCCGTCTCCCGCAGGGTGTGGGGCAGGGACTGCCCCACCTCGGCCATGGCGTCCAGCACCTGGTCGGGAGGCACCCGGCTCTCGATGCCGGCCAGAGCCATCTGGGCGGCGGACAAAGCGTCCATGGCTCCGATGACGTTGCGCTTGACGCAGGGCACCTCCACCAGTCCGCCCACCGGGTCGCACACCAGGCCCAGCAAATTCTTCACCGCCATGGCGCAGGCGTTGGCCATCTGCTCCGGGGTCCCTCCCTGAAGGTGGACCAGAGCGGGAGCGGCCATAGCGGCGGCGGAGCCGATCTCCGCCTGACAGCCCCCCTCAGCCCCGGAAATGGAGGCCCGCTCGGCGATGACCATGCCGAAGCCGGCGGCCACATAGAGGGCCTGGACCAATGCCTCCTCCGAAGCGCCGAAGTGCCGCCGGTAGGGGAGCAGGACGGCGGGCAGCACGCCGCAGGCCCCGGCGGTGGGGGCGGCCACGATGCGCTTCATGCAGGCGTTGCACTCCCCCATCCGGAGGGCTCCGGCCATCACGTCGGACAGGAAAGGACCGCACAGGGTGTCGCCCGCCTGGGCGTAGGCGGCCATCTTGCCTCCGTCGCCCCCCACCAGACCGCTGGCCGAGCGGTCCCCGGGGTGGTAGGACTGGTCCGCCTGGACCATGACCTCCAGCATGGCGGTCATTCGGGCCAGGGACTCCTCCCGGGAGATGCCCTGGCGCTCACAGTCGGACAGCAGGACGTTTTCCCACAGGGGCCGGCCGGCCTGCTCCGTGTCCCGGAGCATCTGGCCGATGGAAGTGAATTCGATCATAAATGTTCCTCCTCGGGGGTGTATCGGGTGACCCGCAGGATGCCCGGCAGGTCCCGGACCTCACGGGCGGCCTCGGGCGGGATGGGCTGGTCGCACTCGATGACCATGACGGCGCTGCCCCCCCGGCCGCCCCGGTTGAGCTGGAGGGTGGCCACGTTCAGCCCCCGGCGGGCCAGGGCTCCGGTGACCTGGCTGACACAGCCGGGCTGGTAGGTATTGTGGACCACCAGCGTGGGCAGGTCGCCGCTGAAGGAGGTGTCCAGACCGTCCACCCGGAACACCCGGATGCGGCCGCCCCCCGGGGAAGAGGCACCCACCTCCAGTTTGCCCCCCTGGTCCCCCTCCAGACGGATGAGGACGCTGTTGGGGTGGACCTCCCGGAGCACACAGGAGCCGAAGGTGAACTCCAGGCCCCGCTCTTTTGCCAGCTCAAAGCTGTTGGGCACCCGGCTGTCGTCGGGGGCCAGTCCCAGCAGCCCGGCGATGAGGGCCTGATGGGTGCCGTGGCCCTCGCCGGTGGAGGCGAAGGAGCCGTGGAGCAGAAGCTCCGCCCGTACCGGCTCCTGGCCCAGCAGGGAGCGGGCCATCCGGCCGATGCGGACGGCGCCGGCGGTGTGGGAGCTGGAGGGGCCCACCATCACGGGACCCAGGATGTCGAACAGGTTCATAAAAACTCCTCCGAATGTATCACGCCTCGCCTGTTCGCGACGCACGGCTTCCTTACGACTCGGGCTTGAAACAGCCACATGCTGTGGCTTCGGTTTCTCGCCCTCGCTCCAGTCCATCCATGCTGCTCACGGCGGCTCGGACGCTTAAGAAATATCTGCCAGATCCAGATATTTATACCCGTTGTCGGCAATATGGTTCTTCCGTCCGGGCAGGTCGTCCCCCAGCAGCAGGTCAAAGACCTGGGCGGTGCGCTCCACGTCCTCGGGCATGACCTTGATGAGACGGCGGGTCTCGGGATTCATGGTGGTCAGCCACATCATGTCGGGTTCGTTCTCGCCCAGGCCCTTGGAGCGCTGGACGTCGTACTTCTTACCCTGGAGGGTGGCCACGATGTCGTTTTTCTCCTTGTCGGAGTAGGCGAACCAGGTCTTTTCCTTGCAGGTGATCTCGTACAGGGGAGATTCGGCGATATAGACATAGCCCTCCTGGATGAGGGTGGGGGTGAGGCGGTAGAGCATGGTGAGGATCAACGTCCGGATCTGGAAGCCGTCCACGTCGGCGTCGGTGCAGATGACCACCTTGTTCCACCGCAGGTTGTTCAGATCGAAGGCGGCCATATCCTTGGCCCGCTTGTCGTGGACCTCTACCCCGCAGCCCAGCACCTTCAAAAGGTCAGTGATGATCTCGCTTTTGAAGATCTTGCCGTAGTCCGCCTTCAGACAGTTCAGGATCTTGCCCCGGACGGGCATGATGCCCTGAAATTCCGCGTCCCGGCTCATTTTGACGCTGCCCATGGCGGAGTCGCCCTCCACGATATACAGCTCCCGGCGGCTGACGTCCTTGGTGCGGCAGTCCACGAACTTCTGGACCCGGTTGGCCAGGTCCATGGAGCCCGTCAGCTTCTTTTTGATGTTTAGCCTGGTTTTCTCGGCGTTTTCCCGGGCCCGCTTGTTGATGAGGACCTGCTCGCCGATCTTCTGGGCGTCCAGGGGGTTTTCGATGAAATAGACCTCCAGCTGGGCGCGGAGGAAATCGGTCATGGCCTCCTGGACGAATTTGTTGTTGATGGCCTTTTTGGTCTGGTTCTCATAGGAGGTCTGGGTGGAGAAGTTGTTGCTCACCAGCACCAGGGCGTCCTGAATGTCGGGGAAGGTGATCTTGCTCTCGTTCTTGGTGTACTTGTTCTGCTGCTTGAGGAAGGCGTCGATGGCGGAGACGAAGGCGGACTTCATGGCCTTCTCCGGGGAGCCGCCGTGCTCCAGCCAGGAGGAGTTGTGGTAGTGCTCGATGACCTGGACTTTGTTGGAGAAGCAGAAGGAGACGGACAGCTTTACCTTATATTCAGGCTTGTCCGCCCGGTCCCGGCCCTTGCGCTCCGTCTGCCAGAAGACGGGCAGGGTGAGCGAGTCCTCCCCCGCCAGTTCGGCCACATAGTCCACGATGCCGTTTTCGTACTGGAAGTCCTGGACGGCGAACTTGCCGGGGGCGGTCTCGTTCCGGAACCGGAAGGTGATCCCCGCGTTGACCACCGCCTGCCGCTTCATCACGTCCAGGTAGTAGGACTCGGGGATGTCGATGTCGGTAAAGACCTCCAGATCGGGCTTCCAGCGGAAGGTGGAGCCCGTTTTCTTGCCCCGGTCGGTGGGCTCCTTGTTCAGCCCGCCGATGTTCTCGCCCTTCTCAAAGTGGAGGCTGTATTTGAAGCCGTCCCGGCGGATGACGGCGTCGAAATACTCGCTGGCGTACTGGGTGGCGCAGGAGCCCAGACCGTTGAGGCCCAGGGAGTACTCATAGTTGTCCCCGCTGCCGTTCTCGTACTTGCCGCCGGCGTACAACTCGCAGAAGACCAGCTCCCAGTTGTACTTCTGCTCCTTTTCGTTCCAGTCCACGGGGCAGCCCCGGCCCTGGTCCTCCACCTCGATGGACTTATCCAGGTAGCGGGTGACGGTGATGAGGCGGCCGTGGCCTTCCCGGGCCTCGTCGATGGCGTTGGACAGGATCTCGAACACCGCGTGTTCGCAGCCCTCCAGCCCGTCGGAGCCGAAGATGACGCCGGGCCGCATGCGGACCCGGTCGGCCCCCTTCAGGGAGGTGATGGATTCATTTCCGTAGCTGGGTTTCTTTTGAGCCATGACTAACTTTCCTCGCTATTCCAAAGGCGCCGCGGCGCACATAATAATACAGGATAATGATACCAAATGTTGTGGTCGAAAGTCAAGGAAAGGGGAGAGAGCGGGGCTGGGAATAAAAGAGGAAAAACTCCAAACAATGAACGGGGGAGGAGGATGGCCATGGAATGGTTTCAGGTGGTAGAGGCGGGCGAGGGCATCGAAGGGGCCATCCTGCGGGACCTGGCGGCCCGGCGGAGCGGGGCGGAGCGGCACGTCAGCACGAGCCATCCTACACTGCTGGTGGTGTCTCCCCGGGCAGCGACCCAGGGGCTGAAGCTGCCCGCCGCCTGCCGGACGGTGCTGCTGCCGGGGGACGCCGGCGGGCTGCTGGCGGGCCTGCGGGCGGCCAGCGCGGTGAGCTACGGCACATCCCCCAGAGACAGTCTGACCATTTCCAGCCGGGAGCGGGGGCGGCTGTGGGCGGCCCTCCAGCGGGAGCTGGTGACGGTGGACGGCCAGGTGGTGGAGCGGCAGGAATTTCCCCTGGCGCTGGAACCGGGCAGGGAAGAACTGCCCGCTCTGGCGGTGGCGGGGGCGCTGCTGCTGCTGGGCGTGCCGCCGGAGGCGCTGGAGGACCCGGCGCCGGGAACGTGAACCAGATGGAAGAAAGAACAAAAAGATCGGACGTATTTCCAAGCCGGGAACAGTCTCAAAGTGGACACCGGGTCAAACTCTGTGCTATAATATCCAAAAACAGATATAATACCCGCGGCCGGCCTGCTGGCCCGCCTGTCGTACTGTGGGTCAGACGTCCGGCGGAACACGCGGAAAGGACGAGAACGCTGAGAAAGGGGAGAAAGGGATGGAGAGGCTGAACCGGCAGAAGATCCTGGTGGCAGATGATTCTGAGATCAATCGCTCTATCCTTTCGGATATTCTGAGCGGAGAATTTGAGATCCTGGAGGCGGAAAACGGGCGGCAGGCTTTGGAGACGATCGAAAAACTGGGCCGGGAGCTGGCTCTGGTCCTGCTGGACATCATCATGCCGGTCATGGACGGCTTTCAGGTACTGGAAGGCATGCGGGATGGCGGGTGGCTGGACGACATCCCCGTCATCATCATGTTCGCGGAGAACAACCCTGACTATGTGCGGCGGGCCTATGACCTGGGGGTGGCGGAATGTATCCGGCGGCCTTTTGACGCCAGGATCCTGCGGCGGCGGGTGGCAAACACCATCATGCTGTACGCCAAGCGGAAGCGCCTGACAGAGATCGCATCGGAGTATATGCACTCCAGGGGCGAAAGCGGCTCTTCCGAAGAGAAGAAGCTTTGGGAGGAGGAACGGGGTGCCTTCCATCCGAAGCTGCTGGAGTGGCTGGCGAAAGGCGAAAAAGAGGCCGGGAGGGACGCTTCCAATGCGGAGGACGGCGAGTACCGCAGCGCGGTGAGCGAGATGTCCCATGAGGTCCCGCCGGAGCAGGACCTGACGGCCTCGGACCGCACGCTGCGGCTGCTGGAGTGGGAGCGGAACAAATATCGGTTTTTCGCCTCTATGTCCGGGGAGGTCCAGTTTGAGTATAATGTGGACACTGACGTACTTACGCTGTCGGAGTGGGGCGCCCACTATTTGGGGATCAGGGAGATCCAGGATCATCCCCGGGACAATGCGCCCTTAAAGCAGATCATCGGGGAAAAGGCCCTGAAGGAGCTGATCTCCAAGCTGCACCGCAGCACACGGGAATGTCCCATGGTGGAGTGCAGCTGCTGCGTCAACGTCAAGGGAAAACAACGGTGGGGCAAGGTCATTTTTGTGACGATGTGGTCGGAGGATGAGCCGGCGGAATATCTGGGCGTCATCGGAAAATTTGTGGATATCCATGAGGAGCACAGCCGGATCCAGGCGCTGGAGCAGATCGCGTCCCACGACGGGCTGACAGGACTGCTGAACCGGGACGCCGTCAGCAGCCAGATCGAGGTCCTGCTGGCGGAAAACCGGGACCGGAAATATGTTCTGGCCGTGGTGGATCTGGACCACTTCAAGGAGGCCAACGACCGGTATGGCCACCTGTTTGGGGACCAGGTACTGACGTATGTGGCGGATAAGCTGCGCAAGAGCATCCGCAGCACGGACCTGGCGGCCCGGGTGGGCGGGGACGAGTTTCTGGTGTTCATGGAGTATACCGACCAGATACAGGCCCAGGCGGAGCGGATCTTCCGGGCCCTGTCCGGTGAATTTCAGGGCTTGCCCCTCAGCGTGAGTATGGGCCTTGCCCGGTCGGAGAAGGCGGACGGCGGATACGACATGCTGTTCCGTCGGGCGGATCAGGCCCTCTACGCCGCCAAGAGGCGGGGGAGGAGCCGCTACTGTTTCTACGACGACTCCATGCGGGATATGCTGTCGGTGCTGTCCCCCATCGAGAGCGACAGAATGCCGGATCAACTTCCGCCGGAGACAGACTGAGAGGAGCAAGCGAAATGGGCTTTCAGATCATTACTCTGATGGAGAACACCGCCCCCCGGGACTGTCTGGCGGCGGAACACGGGCTGAGCCTGCTCATCCAGGGAGAGGACTGCAAGGTCCTGTACGACACGGGGGCCAGCCCCCGGTTTCTGCAGAACGCCCGGAGTCTCGGGGCGGATCTGAGCGGACTGGACGCTCTGGTGCTGAGCCACGGCCATTATGACCACACCGGCGGCGCCGCCGCCCTGCTGACGGGCAGCTTTCGGCCCCGGACGGTCTATGTTGGTCCCCGCTTCTTTGACAGCCGGTACAGCCGGAAAGGGGACGGCCTGATGGAGATCGGTTCCGTTCTGGAGCGGGAGACCCTGGAGGCGGCGAAAGTCACCTGCACAGTGGTGGGGGAGGAACCCCTGGCCCTGGGCCGTGGGATCTGGCTGGTGTCCGGTTTCACCCCTTTGGAGGGGGTGGAGCGGCCCTCTCCCCTGATGCTGCGGCGGGTGGATGGCCGGCTGGAGACAGACCGCTTTGAGGACGAGGTGGCGGTGGTGCTGGAGGGCCGGGATGGGCTGACGCTGATCTCCGGCTGCGCCCATGTGGGGATTCTCAGCATGTGCCGGCGGGTATCCCGGCTCTTTGACCGCCCGGTGACGGGCTTTGTGGGCGGGACCCACCTGATGGCGGCGGACGACGCCCGCATCCGGTATACCTGCGACTGCCTGCGGGAGCGGGGGCTGGTCCGGCTTGGGGCCTGCCACTGCAGCGGCCCGCGGGCCTCGGAGTATTTTCAGGAGCATTTCCCCGGGTTTTTCCTCAACAACGTGGGTTCCCGGGTGGAAGTGGAATAAAAGGATCAAAACGAAAGAATGCCAAATTGGAAAGGGAACCGTCGAGGTTCCCTTTCCAATTGCCTTTCTCTGAAAAACTTGGACCGGCGGGATGTTTTGACAGCACGCCCGATGATAAAAAAATTGAAATCCTATTAACCGTAAGGTATAATAGGTTAATAAACAAGGAGGGATGAACCATGATGATTTCCACAAAGGGGCGGTATGCCCTTCGGGTGCTGATCGATCTGGCTGAGCACCAGACCGACGGATATATCCCTCTGAAAACCATCGCGGAGCGGCAGGGGATCTCAGAAAAGTACCTGGAGATCGTGCTGAAGTCGCTGGTCAAGGCCCGGGTCCTGACAGGGGTGCGGGGCAAGGGCGGCGGCTACCGGCTGACCAAGCCGCCGGAGCAGTACACCGTAGGGGAGATCCTTCGGCTGACGGAGGAGAGCCTGGCGCCGGTGTCCTGCCTGGAGGAGGGCGCATGCCAGTGTCCCCGGGAGGCGGAATGCCGTACCATCGGCCTGTGGAGCGGCCTAGACCAGGTCATCAACCGGTATCTGGACAGCTACACCCTGGCGGACCTGATGGTCTCCGGCGGGGAGAGAAACGGCCATCGCATCTGAGGACAAGAGGATCAAGTCCAAAGGGCCGCCCTGCCGCGCGGCGCGCAAGTCTCCCGTTCCATTGAAGCAGCAAAGAAAAAACAGGTATGGAGCCCTGAGGCTCCATACCTGTTTTTTGTCTCTGGGAAGGATGAGGCGAGGATTACTCCTGACGGATCTGTTCCAGGATTCGGGTCATCAGCTGGACCCGGCGGAAGGGGGTGATGAGATAGAGCCCATCCGTGTAGGGGGTGATCTCCCGGGCGATCCGGGCGGAGATGGTGACGGCCAGGTCCTCGGCCTCCTCCTTCTCCTTCCCCTCGTACAGGGCCGTGATCTCGTCGCAGACCCGCATGCCGGAGATCTCGTTGTTGAGGAAGCAGGCGTTCCGGTGGCTGACCACGGGGAAGACACCGCCCAGGATCTTGCCCTTCAGGGTGGCCCGGGCCAGCTTCAGATTTTCCAGCGCCTCCGGAGAGAGGACGGGCTGGGTGAGGAATCCGGTGACGCCGCACTCCTCCTTGTCCTGGGCCAGCTGCAGCTGCATATGGAAATTTCGGGCGTTCAGGTTCAGCGCTCCGAAGATACGGAAGGGGGTACGCAGGGTGGTCTCGTTGAGGCTGCTGACGAAGCGGGCCAGCTTCCGGGAGTTGAAGTTGAAAACGCTCTTGACCTCGTCCCGGTCCTCGGTGGGGATGGGGTCGCCGGTGACCAGCAGGACGTTGTGGACGTCCTCCATGGACAGACCCAGCAGCAGGGCCTTGGTGGCGTTCAGGTTCCGGTCCCGGCAGGTCATGTGGGGCAAAGGCTCCACGCCCAGCTCCCGCTTGACCTTGCAGGCTAGCAGGCTGCTGTCCGCCCGGGGACGGCCCACGGGGCAGTCGGCGATGGTGACGGCGTCGGCACCGGCGTCGTGGAGGGAGCGCACCCCCTCCAGGAAGAAGGTCAGATCGTCGTCGGTGGGCGGGTCCAGCTCCACGGCGATGACCCGGCGTCCGCTGTCCAGCTTGTCCGCCAGGGTGTTGGTGGCGGGGATCTCCCGGTGCTCCGGCGCCTTTCGGGGGCGGGGGACCGGCACGATGGGCCGGTGTCCGGCTAGAGCGGCGGCTGTCATGGCGATGTGCTTGGGCGTGGTGCCGCAGCAGCCGCCCAGAATGGCGGCGCCGGCCTGGGCGATTTGGACCATTTTCTGGCTGAAATAATCCGGCTTCCCCTGAAACACCGTACGGCGGCCCAGCACCGTGGGGTAGCCGGCGTTGGGCATCACCGACAGAGTAACGCCAGTGAGGTCCAGACTGTGGATGAACTCCAGCAGGTGGTGGGGGCCGGACACGCAGTTGAAGCCCACGGCGTCCACCTCAGGCAGATCGGCGGTGTGGCGGAACAGCTCCCGGCCCAGACGGCCCTCCCGGGTGATCCCGTCGGAGTCCACGGCATAGGAGACGATGAGGAAGGCCTGGGGACAGCGGGCTTTCAGATGCTTGGCCAGCTCCGGGATTCCGTCGTCGGTGGGCAGGGTCTCCACCACGAAATGGGTCAGCCCCTGCTGGAGGAAGATGTCTGCCTGACGGCAGTAGTTTTCCGCCGGGGACAGCTCCTTCCCCTGGGGAGCGGGGCCGATGTCCGCGAAGACGTAGGCGTCAAAGGGCTGGGCGGCCTCCAGCGCCAGGCGGCAACCGGCCTCGATGATGCGGCGGGCCGGAGCCTCGTCCCCCTGGGCCATGTCCACGCCCACGGAGAAGGTGTTGGTCTTGATGGCCCGGCAACCGGCCTCCAGATAGGCCCGGTGGATGGCCGTGATCTCGTCCGGGTGGTCCAGGTTGGCCCGCTCGCACCGCTCTTCCTCCCTGCCGGGGAGAGAGGCGAAATAGGTGCCCATGGCACCGTCAAACAACAGGGGAGCGTCCTGCTTTAAGTAAGTTCTGATGTCCATAGTTCCAATCCCTTTCTTGGATCTGTGTGGGCGGAGGCGGCGGGGAGCGCCGTCTCCGTCGATTTAGTGGTATCATACCGTATTTTGGCCCGGTTGTACAGTCAGCAAAATGTTGGAAAAGACAAAGAATTTTTTGTGATAATTTTATACTTAAATAGTATGTTAGTGTGAATAATGGGCAAGTGAAGATAACTCCGCCAAGCGCCCGGGGAGGGGAAGGCAATGGAGATGTGTGCGGCAAGGGCAGAAAAAGAGGGCGGAGCGATTGCTCCACCCTCTTAAAAGTGCTTGATTTAAGCGGTATTGGATTAGCCGAAGTAGCGCTTCAGCAGGCCCTCGAAAGCCTTGCCGTGGCGGGCCTCGTCCCGGGCCATCTCATGGACGGTGTCGTGGATGGCGTCCAGGTTCAGGGCCTTGGCCTTCTTGGCCAGCTCGAACTTGCCGGCGGTAGCGCCGTTCTCGGCGTCCACACGCATCTCCAGGTTCTTCTTGGTGGAGTCGGTCACCACCTCGCCCAGCAGCTCGGCAAACTTGGCGGCGTGCTCGGCCTCCTCATAGGCGGCCTTCTCCCAGTACAGGCCGATCTCGGGATAGCCCTCGCGGTGAGCCACACGGGCCATGGCCAGATACATACCGACCTCGGTGCACTCGCCCTGGAAGTTCTCGCGCAGGCCGGCGATGATCTCCTCGTCCACGCCCTGGGCCACGCCCACAACGTGCTCAGCGGCCCAGGTCTTCTCGGCGGACTGCTCCTGGAACTTGGAAGCGGGGGCCTTGCAGATGGGGCAGGACTCGGGAGCGGCATCTCCCTCGTAAACATAACCGCAGATGGTGCAAACAAACTTCTTCATGATAATATGTCCTCCTCGTGTTGCTGATTTTGTATACATGTTTGGCAAACGCCGTGAAAGCTGAGTTCATGGTAATCCACCATGAGCCCGTATTGCTCACTGACGTCGCGGTCAAGGTGGTCGGCCAGTTCAATCTGGCTCAGATCCATCACCGCGCCGCAGCGACTGCAAATAAAGTGACTGTGCGGGGTCGTGATGCCGTCGAATCGCTCGTGCCCACGGACCACTCCTACACTCCGGATATCGCCCCGTTCCTGAAAGAAGATCAGGTTGCGGTAGATGGTTCCCAAACTCAGGTCGGGATGGCTGGGTTTCAGGGTCTGGTAGACCCATTCGGCGGAGGGGTGGCAATCCGTGCCTTGGATGGCAGAGAGGATGGCGGCGCGTTTCTTACTGTATCGTGTCGTGCGTTCCACCTTATGCCCCCTAACAATATTGATTCTTATTTACGAAAAGATGATACCATATGGGCAGCGGTTTGTAAAGAGGAAAATAACAGAAAATAAAAAAATTTTGGAGGCAAGGCGGCCAAGACAGCCGATCAACCTTGCCAGCCAAAATTCTGGAGGGAAAAATCATTTTATAATAGAGGTGCCTCGCGGGGCGATTCGGAACAAGGCGGCTTCCCGACTCAAAAGAAGGGCTTCAGGGTTTGGGACGGCGGCGGAGCCGGGCAAGAACGGCGGCCTCCGCCCGGTCTGCGTATTTCAGTCCCAGGACAAAGCACACCGCTCCGGCCAGACCGGCCAGCACCAGGACCCACGGGGGACAGGCGAAGGAAGCGCCACCCAGTCCGCAGGCGAAGAGCAGCCCCCAGGGGCGGGCGAGCAGGACGATGACCAGAAAGCGTCGGAAGGGGAGCTCGGTAATGCCGGCCAGGATGCACAGCACGTCATCGGGGAAGTAGGGGAACAGGAAGGCAAGGACCAAGAAAACAGAGGCCTTGGAGCGGACCACGTCCTGATATTTTTCCGACAGCCGGCGGCTGACCACCCGGTCGGCAAAGTCCTGGCCCAGGAGCCGGGCCAGCCAAAAGACCAGCAGGGAGCCGGCGATGACGGCGGAAAAAGTGAGCAAAAAGGCGGGCCAAACGCCGAACAGCATCCCACCCGCGGCGGCGGTGATGTTGCTGGGAATGGGGGCCAGCACTACCGAGAGAAATTGCAGCAGAAAGAAGGACAGATGGGAGTAGGGGGCGGAGCGGCTGATATAGGCCCGCAGCGCCTCCGGGGAGGTACAGGCGGAGAAAAAACCGCTCCGGTACAAAAACAGGCCGCTCCCCGCCGCCAGAAGGAGGACCAGGGCCCATAAGAGCCAATGCTTTCTACTGCTGACCATGTACCCATCCTCCCATCTCCGCGGTGTTTCCCACAAGGGGCAGGGGCGGAGCCCCGGCAGGATCATCCTATCACCGGGACATTAGGAATCCCGAAAAAAATTCTTAAAAAACCCTAAAATTTATCCCCGCGCTTCCAGGATCTCCGGATGGCGGAGGTAGTGCTCGGTCACCAGATAGGAGATGGCGGGGGCGGGATGGAGGAGCGACAGGGCCTTATCCGGAGCGACCCACACGGCCTGGTCCACTTCGCCGGAGAGGCGGAAGTCCCGCCGCCGGACTCGGGCGGCAAAGCCGATCATCAGCATGTCCTTTTTCTCGAACCAGTAGGTGCCCGTCATAGCCAGCCGGGACACGGACAGGCCCAGCTCCTCCTGGATCTCCCGGGCGGCGCATTCCTCGGCGGACTCGCCGGGCTTCATGTAGCCGGAGACCAGAACGTGGTATTGGGAGGAGATGTACCCCTGCCGCAGCAGGGCCACGTTTCCCTCCTCATCCACCGCCAGGGCGATGATGCAGGTGGAGAACATGGGGAACAGGGGGCGCTTGCAGGCGTCGCACCAGGGGACCAGCCCCTCGTCCCCGGTCTCCCGGGGAATCGCCTTGGCGCCGCAGTGGGGACAGTATTGAAATGTCATGGAAAACACTCTTTTCTCTCTATATGTCCACAGACCGGGAATTCAGGGCAGGTCCAGCTCCAGCAGGACGGGGCAGTGGTCGCTGCCTTCCACGGTGGAGAGGATCTCGGCCCGTTTGATCTTGTCCCGCAGGCGGTCGGAGACGATAAAGTAGTCGATGCGCCATCCCGCGTTGTTCTTCCGGGCGTTGAAGCGGTAGGACCACCAGGAATAGGCTCCGGTCAGATCGGGATAGAGGAAGCGGAAGGTGTCGGTAAAGCCGGAGGAGAGCAAAACGGTCATCTTTTCCCGCTCCTGGTCGGAGAAGCCGGCGTTCATCCGGTTGGTCTTGGGGTTTTTCAGGTCGATCTCCTGGTGGGCCACGTTCAGGTCGCCGCAGTAGACCACCGGCTTCACCTTGTCCAGGGACATGAGGTACTCCCGGAGGTCGTCCTCCCACTCCATCCGGTAGTCCAGCCGCTTCAGGCCGTCCTGGGCGTTGGGGGTGTAGCAGCACACCAGATAGAACTGCTCATACTCCAGCGTGATGAGCCGCCCCTCGTGGTCGTGGAGCTCTTTGTCCATGCCGTAGGCCACGGACAGGGGCTGGCGGTGGGTAAAGACGGCGGTGCCGGAGTAGCCCTTTTTCTCCGCCGAGTTCCAGAATTCCAGACAGCCCTCCTCCAGGTCCACATGGGCCTGGCCCTGCTCCATTTTGGTCTCCTGGAGACAGATAAAATCGGGAGATTGCTCCCGGTAAAAGTCCAGAAATCCCTTTTTCAGACAGGCCCGCAGGCCGTTGACGTTCCAGGAAATGAATTTCATGGGCGGCTCCCTTCTTCCGACTGTGTCAGAACGCGTATTTACTGGCCCATATTATAATGCGGGAGGGGACTGCTTGGCAAGAACAGATTGCATTTCCCGCTCCAATTAGCTATAATAATAGTCTGCTGAACGAATCGCGCTGCGCCGCCCGGCCTCCGGTCCCGCAGGCGTTTATCATCAGAAAAAATTTTAGTATCATGTCACAAAGGAGCGGTTCAAAATGAGCGAGATCCAGATCCCCCAGGGATACACCTCCCTGTTGTCCATTTACGAGACCCAAAAGGCCATCAGCCTGCTGAAGCGGCTGTTTGAGGACAAGCTGGCCGGGGCCCTGCGGCTCCACCGGGTGTCCGCCCCCCTGTTCGTGTCGGCCTCCTCCGGTCTGAACGACGACCTGAACGGGGTGGAGCGTCCGGTGTCCTTTGACATCAACGGCGTGGAGGACACGGCCCAGGTGGTCCACTCCCTGGCCAAGTGGAAGCGCCTGGCGCTGAAGCGCTATCAGTTCCAGGTGGGCGAGGGCCTGTACACCGACATGAACGCCATCCGGCGGGACGAGGAGCTGGACCACCTCCACTCCGCCTATGTGGACCAGTGGGACTGGGAGAAGGTGATCCGGGCGGAGGACCGGAACACGGAATATCTCCAGAACACGGTGCGCTCCATCGTCAGCGCCCTGGCCGACACCCAGTATTTCCTGCGCACGGTGTTCCCCCAGCTGTCCGTGCTGCCTCAGCTGACCAACGACATCGCGTTCGTCACCTCCCAGGAGCTGGAGGACCTGTACCCCACCCTGACGGGCAAGGAGCGGGAGAACGCCTTCGTGAAGGACCATCCCGTCACCTTCCTCATGGGCATCGGCGGCAAGCTGCGCTCCGGCAAGCCCCACGACGGCCGGGCGCCGGACTATGACGACTGGAACCTGAACGGCGACCTGCTGGTGTGGGACAGCGTCAACGGCCAGGCCATAGAGCTGTCCTCCATGGGCATCCGGGTGGACCCGGAGAGTCTGGACCGGCAGCTGACTCTGGCCGGCTGCGACGACCGGCGGGAGCTGCCCTTCCATAAGATGCTGCTCAGCGGCCAGCTGCCCCTGACCATGGGCGGCGGCATCGGCCAGTCCCGGGTGTCCATGCTGCTGCTGGGCAAGTGCCATATCGGCGAGGTCCAGTCCTCCCTGTGGGACGAGGCCAATGTGAAAGCCTGTGAGAAGGCCGGGGTCATTCTGCTGTAAATTTTAGTTTATCGTTTCATGTAGGGTAAGGGCTTGGTAGGGCGGGGGCTTATCCCTCCCCCTTTTGGCCTTCGGCCATTTCCCCCCGACGGGGGGAATCGTCCCCCGCCGTCCGACGGCTGCCATTTTGGCGGCGGCCCCAAGGGGCCGC
>Ga0129306_1001441_pt1 | contig 26843 bp, 31 predicted proteins | sample P827metagenome_FD_94438 | JGI IMG/M metagenome (GOLD analysis project Ga0129306, IMG submission 94438) | Capybara group fecal microbial communities from Wisconsin, USA - P827 metagenome | ecosystem: Host-associated > Mammals > Digestive system > Large intestine > Fecal | place: USA: Wisconsin...
ATCGTTTGACACAGTCCTTTTTTGTTGCTCGTTATTTTATGCTGTTCAGCTTGTTGGCAATTTCCTCAGCGGAAGCATCGGTGTTATGGGAGGTTATTATAGCCTGGTTGCCCATGTACACGGTATCATAATACACAGTAGCATCAACACCGCCGTTATCGTGGAAGGCTCTGGCAAGATTACCGGCTACATAGTAAGCACGAACCTTTTCAGACATTTCATCAGTAGCAGCAGGAACGATGAATTCCTTGTCGTTGACATAAACGGCGTTACCCTTAACATCAACCTTGTTTCCGCTGTATTCCTTCATTTTCTTAACATAGTTGTTAAGGCGTTCAGTATGGGAAGGATGGTCGGAAACAGAGAAAATGTCACCGGTCATCTTGTCACTGCCTGATTTTTCAATTACGCGCTGCCATACAGCGGCACAGGCACCTAAATTGTAGTGGGAATTTGCCATGTATTGGAAGGCAATGTTATCTGCTTCCCACTCCATAGGCTTGGTAATATGAACCTTATCCACGTAGTTGGCAACTACATTGGTTACGGCTATGCCCACACCATTAGTATTGGAAGCAATGGCAGTGGCAATGAGGGTTACCGGAACGGAATTCTTGAAGCCCTTAACCACATGATCACGCATGCCATGTGACATTTCATGGCCCAGTACAACAGCAACCTCGTCATCGGTACGCAGCAAATCAAAGATACCTGCATTTACAGTCATTACATGGCCCAATGAGCAGGCCGCATTAAATTCCTTGCTTGGGTTAATAAAATAAAGGAAAGGCTTTTCATTAATAGCTGGCTCTGTTACGGCAACAGCAGTGGAAAGGTTGGACATAATCCCGTCCAAACGCTGGTTCAGTGCAGGATCATTATCTACACCCTGTTTTTCCTTCATCTGGGCATACAGCTGCTGACGACCTTCCTCGGTCTTGTTGATCTTGTCAATCTCCTTGTTATACTCAGACATCTGGTAGCCTGCAACGCCTACATTGATGATCGTGTCTATCCAGTTTGCATCAGCCTGGGAAGGAGCACCGGCAAAGATAGGCATAGACACCAGCATAGCGCTGGCAATGATTTTGGAAAGTTTCTTTTTAAAATTAAACATTACAATCGCCCCCTGTGACTCAAATTATTTACCGTATTTATTATATCATAGACCACATTAAAATATCCTTAAAGCCAGAAAAATAGGACATTAGAAGTGTCCGTTGAATATTGCTTATGGCAAAAATCCACCAGTTGGGGTATAATATTTGAGTGAATTTTTTAAAGAGGTGTAAGAAAGACAATGCCAGAAATAGACATGACAAGAATTACCGATAATCTTATGAGCGTATATAATTACGCATTTATAGATGCAATGCCTTATGGCTTTTATAAGCCAAATGATGCTATGTATGTTGGTGTAAAGCTGGTGGATAAGATGTACCACTGCCCAAAGTGTAAGGGTGAGTTCACCGTTAAGTACCGCAATGACAACGATGGCATTACTTATTTTTCCAAGAGCCGTATTGCTGCCCAGAAGAAGGTTTATGAGGATTTGGGCCTTGATTTCCCTGCAAATTGGGAGCTGATGGAGCAGCCTTTTACCTATCATATTGTGGGAATCTGTAACGAGTGTGCCAAGAAGGATATTATGGAATCCCAGGAGGATGGCCAGCATATCTATAATTTGTGCCACCAGCTTCATATGCAGGACGAGCTTATGGCCGCCAAGGCAAAGAAGTATATGACCAACAGCCTGCAGAAGTGGCTTGATGGAATTACAGAGTCTTCCTATCTTATGCAGTTTGATCTGTCTACCCGTGAAAGCCTTCGTGATCTTATTTGTGCAGTTATTATGCAGGATACCAAGGCGGTGGAGGATGCCCTGCAGGAGTATCGTGATACCATTCAGCCTATTATATATGAAGCAAAGCAGCTTCTGGAAAAGCAGACCCCGGCCTGGAAGGCCAATGTGGCTCATTCCTGCAGTCTGCCGGATTCCATGTCTGATGAGGAATACCACGAGTATACTGTTGCTTTCCCAGATGAAGCATCTGAAGGCCAGGAATTTTACATGGAGAAATCCATTGAAAAGGAGCGTGTATCCATGTTCCTTACCCAGCATCGTCTTACATCCCTTGAGGAAGTGCTGATGGATGCAGGCTTCCATGAGGAATGGATTGACATGGTGGTGGATAAGGGTACTTCTTTGACTAAGTAAGGTGATATATTAATATGAATGAAATGAGATTCAGAGTTGGAACGGTGCTGTTCCTGCTTTTTATGATAATTTCTGCTGTTACATTTGCAGCCCAGCCAGAGGATTTTGCCTTTAAGGGGCTTAGACTGGGAGACAGCTATGATACCATGGTGGAAAAGCTGGGGGAGCCGGATTTTGATACTGACATGTATCTTCGCGGTGTCCAGGTTATTCGCTACACCTATTCTGCAGACCAGAAAATATATGTGAATGCCAAGGATAAAACCGTGGTGGAAATGTTCTGCAAGAGCAAGCATTATGTAGGGCCTCATGGGGTAACCTACGGTGCCACCAGAGCTGGCCTGGCCAAAGCCTTTGGAAAGGCAGAGCATAAGCATTTGGATGGCAATGTTTATTATATTTACTATAATCCAGCTGTTCCCAAGGAAAAGATGCTCATAGAGATGGAGCCTGAAAAGCGTTATCTTTTGAGCTGGACTTATACAAGTCTTGACCTTGATGATCCGGGTATTATTATTACCGGTGATGAGGAAGAACAGAAGCCTGCCAAAAAGTTTAACTATGGTGGTTTGCCAACTAATTGACAGGATAAACAGGTGATAGGTTTTGAGTTTCAAGAAAAATACAAAGACAACTGTTTTGGCAGTTACGCTGCTGTTGGCTATGTCAGTAATTTCTGTGGTGGCATCCATGGCTGTGGCCAAGACAGTGGTACATAGTGATTATGCAAGGGCAATCCAAGGCAAGGATAAGAAAACGGAACAGCCACAAAAGGTCATGCCACCGGCTCCACAGGTATCTGCAGATGCTGTGGTGGTCATGGACAATAAAACAGGCGAAATTCTTTATGAAAAAAATGGCGAGAAAAGTGAGCATCCCGCAAGCCTTACCAAGATAATGACAGCTATATTGGTTCTGGAGGATGACAGGGATGACCGTATTATTACTGTGAGCCCTTGGGCTGGACAGAAGCCGTATTCCTATTGTTATACTGGCCAGAGTATGCGCCAGTATGATATGCTGGCCCAGATGATGATGATTTCTGATAATGTGGCAGCTTCTGCTTTAGCTGAGGCTGTAGGGAATGGTAGTGCATGGCAGTTTTGGCAGATGATGAATGCCAAGGCCAAGGAGTTGGGGGCAAAGAGAACGCATTTTGAGAATGCCAATGGTCTCACTTCCAATTTGCATTATTCAACAGCAAAGGATTTGGCTGTTATTTCTCATTACGCCATGGAAAATCCCAAGTTCAGAAAAATAATAGCTATTCCAGAAAAAACTTTTTTCAGTATAAATCCTCAGGGGGAAACCCTTCATTGTGAAAATACCAATGAGCTTCTTACCTCATATCAGGGGTGTATTGGTGGCAAGACCGGTTATACTGATGCCGCCGGCGGCTGCCTGATGGTGGTGGCCCAGCGTGATGGGGAAGAGGTGCTGGTGGTAATCCTTCATTCAAAGGATACTGACACCAGATTTACGGAAGGCGCTATGCTGCTTGATTACGGCTTCGAAGCTCTGAAAAGCCGTTAAGGACAAGGAGGTACATAGATTATGAAAAAGATTTTAGCTCTGGCCATGATGCTTCTGCTGGTTATGACCACTGGCTGTATGGCTTCAGACAAGGAAAAAGGAGAGAATGGAAAAATGGCAAATCGTATTGCGGTATTTGATACCAACAAGGGAACCTTTGAAATTGAACTTTTTGAGGACAAGGCTCCTAATACTACCAGTAATTTTATTAAGCTCAGCGAAGAAGGCTTTTATGATGGAGTTATTTTCCATCGTATTATTGACGGCTTCATGATTCAGGGCGGTGACCCAACCGGTACTGGCATGGGTGGCCCTGGTTATACCATTAAGGATGAGTTCCACAAGGATCTCCGCCATGACAGCGAGGGAATTCTGTCCATGGCCAATGCAGGTCCAAATACCGGTGGTTCCCAGTTCTTTATCACTCTTGCAGCTACTCCTTGGCTTGATGGTCACCATGCAGTATTTGGCAAGGTTGTTAAGGGAATGGATGTGGTCCGTGAAATCGGTCACACCAAGACTGGCGTTCAGGATCGTCCAGTGCATGAGGTGGTTATCAACAGCATCAAGATCAAGGCTGTTGAGTAATTCTTTGAATTTGAAGGTAAGTTAAATGAAGGCATTTGCTTACATATTGGAATGTGCTGATGGCACCCTTTATACCGGGTATACTACGGATATGGAAAAGCGTCTTGCCACCCATAATAGCGGCAAGGCCAGCAAGTATACCAGGGCCCGCCTTCCCGTAAAGCTGGTTTATCTTGAGGAATGCAAAGATAAGGAAACAGCCATGAGCCGGGAATGGCACATAAAACAAATGAGCAGAGTTGCAAAACTAAAGCTAATTGAAGAAAATAAGGCAAAATAAAATAGCGGGTAGCTCTTTGTGAGCTGCCCGCTATTATTGTATGCATTTTTATTATTGAAGCATTGTCAAAATCTGTTTTCCTATTAACACTGCAGTAACGATGATGAACATTGGACGGATGTAGCTGACGCCCTTGGTTATGGCAACCTTGGAGCCTGCAATGGCACCGCATATCATGAAGACTCCCATAGGAATCGCATAGGTGAAATCCACACTTCCAAAGTAGGAAAAGAGAATGGCTGCCGCAATATTGCTGGCAAAATTCATGGCCTTGGCATTGCCGGTGGCAAATATAAAGTCAAAGCCTATCATAATGAAGGAAAATAATATAAAGGACCCGGTGCCTGGACCGAAGAAGCCGTCATAAAAGCCCAATACGAAGGCCATAATCAGGCATAAAACCATTTTTTTGCCGGTTATTTCCTGTGGCTTTGAGTCCTTGCCCCAATCTTTTTTGAAAACGGTATAAAAAAATACCAAAACTAACATAATAATTATTAAAGGACGCAGGAATTCTGATGATATATGTTGAACTAATAAAACGCCGGCGAAAGAGCCGATAAGGGAGAGGGGGCACAGCTTTTTCATAAGGGATATGTCCATTTTTCCTGCACGGATAAAGGTGAGAAAACTGAAAACTGATCCCATGGAAGCGGCCACCTTATTGGTACCAAGCACTGTAACTGGTGGGAGTCCTGTCCACATAAGGGCCGGAATGGTAATAAGTCCGCCTCCGCCAACTGCAGCATCAATAAATGCTCCTAAAAAACCGAAAAGGGCCAGAAAGCCCATAATTTCCAAATCCATAGACAAAACTCCTTTCCTAATGTAATCATTATACAATAGAACTGTAAAGGAATTCAATTTATATATCATTAAGTATAGTAAACATAACTAATATTTATGGTTCAATATAAAAATAGTATTATTTAGTTGAAACAGATAATATTGTTATGTTATACTACAAATAGGTTAACATAATCTAAGAAGGAGGGGTATTTTTTATGAACTTATCAGTAAAAATCTTCATTTCACTGGTTCTCTCCGTAGTTGTCGGTCTGATTGCCGGTGAAGCAGGTCTGCCATTCATCAAATGGTGGATCGCACCAGTTGGTACCATGTTCATCAATCTGATTAAGATGATGATTGTACCAGTTGTATTCTTCTCCCTGGTTGTAGGTATTACCAGCTTAGGTGATACCAAGAAGCTGGGCCGAATTGGTTTTAAGACGGTAGCTATTTACCTCTTTACCACTGCTATTGCTATCACTATTGGTTTCGTGGTAGCTGGTATTATCGGTCCTGGCGTTGGCGCTGACTTCGTTGCCGGTGCACAGCCAAAGGTTAAGGAAGCTCCTTACATTATGCAGGTGCTCCTTGACATGATTCCTTCTAATCCTATTGATTCTATGGCTAAAGCCGCTATTTTGCCAACTATCGTATTTGCGCTCTTCATTGGTGTAGGTATCGTAAAAGTCGGTGGTGAGAGGGCGGAGCTTCTCATCAAGTTCTTTGATGCAGGTGCTGAGGTTTGCTACAAGGTTATCGCCATTGTAATGGATCTTGCTCCTATCGGCGTATTCTGCTTACTGCTTCCTGTAGTTGCTGCAAATGGTCCTAAGGTACTGCTTCCATTGCTTACCGTTATCGCCTGTGTAGCTGTAGGTTGTACTATTCACGCTGTTGGTGTATATTCCACCATGGCAAGAGTATTCGGTAATCATAGCCCAATTGATTTCTTCAGAGGCATGTCCGAGCAGATGATGATCGCATTCACCACTTGTTCTTCCGCTGCAGCTTTGCCTGTAAACATGAAGAACTGCCAGGAGAAGTTGGGTGTAAAACGCGAGATTGCGTCCTTCGTTCTTCCTTTGGGTGCTACCCTGAACATGGATGGTACCGCACTCTACATGGGTGTTTGTACTCTGTTCGTTGCCAATGTATATGGTGTTCCACTTGGTTTTGAGCAGATGATGATGGTTGTATTAACTGGTACTCTGGCATCCATTGGTACTGCCGGTGTTCCAGGTGCTGGTCTTATCATGCTGGCAATGGTTCTCCAGTCTGTTGGTCTTCCTCTTGAGGGTCTTGCTCTTGTAGCAGGTATCGACCGTGTACTGGATATGTTCCGTACCTGTGTTAACATTACTGGTGATGGTGCTGTTGCTGTTGTTATCAATGCAAGTGAAGAAAACAATTAATAGTCATATTTAAAATTCAAGCCCTCTGCTTCGGCAGGGGGCTTATCTTATGAATAAAAGGGCCGCTAACTTATTTCAAGTTAACGGTCCTTTTATGTTGCCCAATCTTCAATTTTAAGTCCTTCAACACGGGAAAACTCACGGGTATTGTGAGTAACAAGTGTCAATCCCAATGCTCTTGCATGGGCGGCAATGAGCATATCATTGCCACCAATCAGAAGACCTTTCCGTTGAAGTTTTTCCCGTATATCACCATATTCCATTGCAGCATTTGCATCAAAAGGAATAACTTTTATGCCAGTTAAAAACATCATTAATGCTATGCGGTTTTTTCCTGGTTGGGAGCTATGACAAATCCCATATTCCAATTCAGCCATTGTAATTGAAGAAATGGAAATTTCGGAAGGTTCATGCCTAAGCAGATGCTGTAAAACCTGAACAGGTCTTCTGTTTTTTGCGTATGCTATGGTATTGGTATCCAACATATAACGAATCAAATAATCGCCTCCCGCTCTTCAAGAGGGATGTCCGGGATTTCTTCAGCCAAGAAATCATCAGAAAACATCTCCAAGCTGCTCAATAAACTCTGCCAGCGTTCCTCCTTTGGAAAGAGGATGACAACATTGCCAATATGATTCACAAAGACCTCATCACCATTAAAACGGCAGTTTTTAGGAAGCCGAACAGCCTGACTGCCTCCATTAGTAAATATTTTAGCTGTATCCATAACAATCATCTCCTTAATCAAAATATATACTAAAATATATACATTTACAAGAAGACATTTTTAATATTTCTACAAATAAATTATATCATCAGATCCTCATTTAATCTACTTTATATAATTCGTATTTTAGGTATTATAATAAAAAGACTGTGATAAAATTAATAAATTATACCACAGTTCTTTATAATGCACTTTATTATATTTAATATTCTGAGATTTATATAAAGGTCCATGTGTTTTATTTGCTATTCTCCGGCATTGGTTCCTTTATATTATTCTTCTTTACCATCTATAATTGGCCCATTTTCATTTTCGTATTTTTGAATGCCTTTGATAACAAAATATTCTATCTGAGAATTTAATGAACGAAGCTCCAATTCAGAAATCTGCTTCAGCTTCGCATGAATTGACTCATCCAACCTAACTTGTAGTGCTATTCTACTAGAAGCCATAGTGTAATCACCATCCTTATTAGTATCATATTATAAGGATTATTATGAAGATAGTTTCTTAATGCAATTATAATGTAGTTCAAATTGACTATTTAATATCTAAATAGTATCATAATGATATCGTTAAGCTAAAAGATAATAAAAAGCATGGGCAAGAAACTATTTTTGAAAGGATGAAAAAATGTGAAAAAGGGTATTCGTAGTTTATGTGTTGCTGTTACTGCATCTGCATTGCTGTTTTCCGCAACCCCAAGTGTTGAGGCTGGTTTTGACTGGGGTAGTGTTCTTGGCAGTGTAATTGGGAAAGCTATAAATAATAGTGGGGGCAACAATAGTAGTAATGGCAGCAACGGCGGAAACGGTGGATTGTCCAATCAGAAACATGCTGTGCCTAATCCTAATAATAATGAGAAGGCTTTTTTGTTGGCAATTGAAAAGAATGATATCGAGACTGCCCAAGCAATGTTGGATGCAGGTGTTGACATTAATGGTGTATATAAAGCAAGTTATGGTTTTTTGGATGGAGAATTGCAATATACCCCATTTGCACTGGCACTAAAATTTAATAATCGAAATATGATGCAGTTTCTTCTGGAAAGAGGAGCAAATGTTAATGGCTTCTATAACTTTGCTGGCAATTATGTATGTCACATAGTAAGTGCTGGTCATTATGGTGATCTCAGTTTACTGGAATATTTACATAACTGGGGTGCTGATATAAATGGAACGGGAACAACATATGGATATAATGCTCTTGATGAAGTATATACATATAATTGGAACAGTTACCGGCGTTTATTATGTGCAAAATATCTGTTGGAAAATGGCATTAATCCTGATAATATTCCCAAAAATGGAGTACCAATCTTTATTGAAGCTGCTAAAAAATCAGATTATGAAATGATAGATTTACTACATAGCTATGGTGCTAATATAAATATTAGGGATAAAGATGGGCGCTCCGCCGTTGATATTGCTTTAAAAAATCATAATTTGCAACTATACAAGCAACTGCAAGAGCTTTTAGCACAAGGCCAGCAGCCATCCAAATATCGTGAAATTAAGGAAGCAGCCCGGGCAGAAGCCAATGCCAAGAAAAACAGAGATACTGAATTGATAAATTATAGCAAGCATATTAATAAAGCTATTGCTTCCTACAATGATGCTGTTAATATGTTTAACACTGACGGTGAAATCATAGTTAAAGGTACTGTAAAAGACAGGGTAAAAAAGGCAAATAAAATTCTCGCCAAGATGAATGAAGCGATAACCACACTTGAAGACAACAATTTACCACTTACTAATTGCACGCCAGAAGAAAAAGAAATCATGTTGGATTGGGAGCAAGCCACAAAAGATTCAGTTTTGAAAAACAAGGAATTTATTCAATTATATACAATAGACAGAGAATTAACCTATGAAGAGATAGTGGAAGCTGACAATTTAGCTAATGAAGCTAATACTTTAGGTGTATACGCTAATGAAAAGAAAAAAGCCGCTGAAGATTTTTTACACCTGAAGCTTTAAAATCAGTATTGACTACGAATAAAGGTCTGTCCTATGGAGGGATTCTAAAGTGAATAAACGAAATATTATATCAATTCTCTTATTAGTTTTATTTGCAAGTTTTTTAACCTTTGGATGTGGTGTTAATAAAGATAAATTTGAAGGAACATGGTCGGGGATAGTTGAAAATTCAGCACATTTTTTTAGGGAACAGGAAACTTGGAATAGTATTGTAAGGGTCAAAATTGAAAAAAATGGAGATTCATCTTATTTAATAAAAATGGATACATTGTGTATAAAAGGAGATATAGGTGGTGAAGGTGACCATGTAGTTGCCCATTGGGTCCATTCCGTTAACAAAAAGACTTATACTGCTACAGCAAAGGATAACACCTTGACGGTTAATGGTCCAGAACATCTCACATATGTATTTCTGGAAAAGGATAATACACTGATGATACCAGAAGGTTTTGGCTTAAGCTCAGCCCCTATATCTAGAGATGATGATGGAAAAATGTATGAAAAATACAAAGATGACTTAGCCAAAGAGTACATTGAAACTAATGCAAACGATAAATACAATAGAACATATACAGTATCAGATAAAGTAGTTGAGAGATAGTAAGAGAATTCGCGTAGTATAAAACCTTAAGTGAAATATTTGAAGAACCGCCAATCGCTAAAATGAAGGCGGTTCTTTCTATTTCTTTGATAAAAATAGCCGTATAATGGTAAATCGCGTTATAATATATATTGACGGTGACAAGGTAATGTGTTAGTATAATTAACATGTTAATACTTTAACGAGATAAAGAATAAAAATCTATTAGGCAAATGGAGGAACGCTTATGACTTCAAATAATATGGAATACTTGACTATAGCCCTTCCCAAGGGAAAGCTCTTCGGATTATCTGCGGACCTTCTTGCCAAGATAGGATATACCGCCGAGGATTTAAGTGAAAAATCCCGCAAGCTGATTATTACCAATGAAGAAAAGAAGATTCGTTTTATTATAAGCAAAACAGCGGATGTTCCCACCTATGTGGAATACGGTGCTGCGGATATAGGTGTTATCGGTAAGGATGTGCTGCTGGAATCCGGCAAGGATGTTTATGAGCTTTTGGATCTGGGCTTTGGCAAGTGTCATTTGATGATGGCGGTGGACAAGAATAATAAGCGTGCCAAGCTGACAGATTATGCTCATACCAGAGTGGCCACAAAATTCCCGCATATTGCAGAAAAGTTTTTCAACAGCAAGGGAATGCAGATGGAGTTCATTAAATTGAATGGTTCCATCGAGCTGGGGCCTATAGTAGGACTTTCTGAAAGCATTGTGGATATTGTTGAGACAGGCACCACCCTCCGGGAGAATAATCTGGAGGAAATTGCCTTTATAATGGATGCCACAGCCCGTCTCATTTGTAACAGAGTGAGCTTTAAATTGAAATTTGACCGCATCCATCAGTTAACTGAGGATTTGCGTAAGATATTGGAAATGGCCAAGTAATTCGGGGGGATAGTAATGGAGATAGTTAGTGTTAAGGATAAGGGACTTATTAATGTTGAAAAGATGCTTAAGAAGCCTGCCTTTGATCAGGTGGAACTGAATCCAAAAATTCGTGAGGCAAATAAGAAGCTCTTTGGCCGTGACATGACTGCCGCAGAAATCGTTGATATGATTGTAAACGAAGTAAGGGCAGAGGGTGATAAGGCTGTTATAAAATACACCAAGCTCATTGACCGTACCGAATTTACTGCAGAGGAATTTGTGGTTACTGAGGAAGAATATGAGGCCGCTTACAAAGCCGCTGATCCGGAAATTGTGGAGTCTTTGAAGCGGGCAGCAGCCAATGTCCGCCAGTATCATCAGGAGCAGAAGCCTAACTCCTGGATGACCTACCGTGGCCAGGGCTCCCTTTTGGGACAGTCAGTGATTCCTTTGGACAGAGTAGGTATATATGTGCCAGGAGGTACTGCCGCTTATCCATCCTCCGTTATCATGAACGCTGTTCCTGCCGCTGTGGCCGGCGTTGGTGAAATCATAATGATGGTACCGCCAAAGGATGGCAAGATTAATCCTTATGTGTTGGTGGCTGCCAAGGAGGCAGGAGTATCCAAAATCTTTAAGATTGGCGGGGCCCAGGCCATTGCAGCCATGGCCTTCGGAACTGAAACTATTCCAAGAGTGGATAAGATTACTGGTCCTGGAAATATATTTGTTACCTTGGCAAAAAAGGCCGTATATGGCCACTGTGATATAGATATGCTGGCTGGTCCAAGTGAGATTCTTATTGTGGCTGATGAAACCGCTGATCCTGCTTATACTGCGGCAGATATGCTTAGCCAGGCCGAGCACGATATGCTGGCTTCCAGCATTGTGATTACAGACAGCAAGGAGCTGGCTGAAAAGGTGGCGGCAGAGGCAGAAAAGCAGCTTAAGCAGCTGCCTCGTCAGGAGATTGCCAGAGCATCCCTTGATAAGAACGGTCTTATTATTGTGGCTGAGGACATTATGCAGGCCATTGAGCTGGCCAATGTTTCCGCACCGGAGCACATGGAAATCCTTACCAAGGAGCCATTCCAGCTTCTTCCTTATGTGCGTCACGCAGGAGCTGTATTCCTTGGGGCATATTCTCCGGAGCCACTGGGGGACTATTTCGCTGGCCCAAATCATGTACTGCCGACAGGTGGTACTGCCAGATACTATTCTGTGCTGAATGTGGAAACCTTTATGAAGCGTACCAGCCTCATATCCTACACTCAGCCTGAGTTGAGTCGTGTAAGTGATGATATTATCCGTTTGGCAGAGGCAGAGGGATTACAGGCCCACGCAAATGCAATTCGCATAAGAAAAATCGAGAAATAATATACATAATTCGGAGGCTATAAATATGGCAAAGCTTAAATATAGAAATAAACTGGCAGAGATGCCTTCCTATGATGTGGTAGAGCGGGACTGGAATATAAAGGTAAACGCCAATGAGAGCGGTATGAACCTGCCCCCATTGGTGGAGGAACGGGTTATGAGCCGTCTTTCCCGTGTGGCCTTTAACCGCTATCCAAATGAGGATTTGGAGATGCTCATGGAGGCTATTGGCAGGAATTTTGGTCTTGGCGTAGAAAATGTTCTTATAGGCAACGGCTCCAGCGAGATTATCGAGAAAATATTCTATTGTTTCGGTGGACGTGGCAGAAAAATTGTATTCCCTCAGCCATCCTTTTCCATGTATCATATCTATGCAAAGGCTGCTGAGGCCGAGGCAGTTCCTGTAAACTTAAGTGAAAAGGACTACAGTCTGGATGTGAAGGAATTTGTCAATGTGGTAAATGAAAGCAAAGCCGCTCTGTGTGTGATTTGTAATCCAAACAATCCAACTGGCAGCTTTACTTCTTTGGAGGATATTGAGTATATTGCCAGTCATACCAGCTGTGCATTCCTGGTGGATGAGGCCTACATTGAGTTCAATGGCCAGACTGCCATTGGCCTTATGAAGAAATATCCAAATATGATTATTGCCAGAACCTTCTCCAAGGCTTATGGACTGGCAGCTTGTCGTTGTGGCTATATGCTGGCGGCAGCACCGCTGACAGATATGATTGGTAAGTCCATGATGCCTTATCACATGAATGTGCTGACCTTGGTTACTGCAGATACTGTATTCCAGATGCGGGATGAGTTTATACCAAGAATTCAGATGGCCATTGCGGAGCGCAAGCGTATGGAGGGGCAGTATGGTTCCCTAAAGGGCTTCAAGGTTTTCCCTTCCAATACCAACTTTATCTTCCTTAAGTATGATAAGGCAGTGGCTTTGAATGAATATCTGGAAAGCCGTGGTATAGGCATCAGGAGCTTTGGCAAGGCACCTCTTTTGGAAAATGCCCTGAGAATATCCATGGGCAACCGTGATGAAAATGATGCTGTATTTAAGGCTGTAAAGGCCTTTGTGGAGGAGCAGAATTAATATGCGTACAGGAAAGGTTATCCGCGAAACAAAGGAAACTTCTATTGATTTGACTATCAGCCTTGACGGCAGAGGCGTGTCCGATATTGATACCGGCATTGGCTTTTTTGACCACATGCTGAATCTTTTTGCCGCCCATGGCCGCATGGATTTGGTGGTAGGCTGCAATGGGGATATTAATGTGGATGGTCATCATTCCGTTGAGGATATTGGTATCGCCCTGGGGGAGGCAGTGAAACAGGCCTTGGGGGACAAGAAGGGCATTCAGCGCTATGGCACCTTCTTCCTGCCTATGGATGAAACTCTGGTAATGGTATCCCTTGATATAAGTGGCAGACCATTTCTGGTGTACGATGCCGGCGGCCCTATGGCTCCAATGATTGGTGGCTATGATACTGAGCTTACAGAGGAATTTTTGCGGGCCTTTGCCTTTAATGCGGGAATTACCCTTCATGTAAAGGTGATGTATGGCACCAATTCCCATCATAAGGTGGAGGCCATATTCAAGGCCTTGGGCCACGCCCTTAGAACAGCTGTAAAAATAGATCCGGAGGCTGCGGATGAGATTCCTTCTACCAAGGGAATGCTCTAAGCTGAAAGGAGGCAATTTATGATTGCTGTTATTGACTACGGGGTGGGGAACCTTTTCAGTGTGGAAAAGGCATTTGCCCAGTTTACTGATGATGTGAAGGTGACCAGTGACAAGGCAGAAATAGTAAATGCTGAAAAGCTGGTGTTGCCAGGAGTTGGGGAATTTGGGGCCTGCATGAAGAATCTTGAGGACTCCGGACTTATTCCAACTATTATGGAAAGAATCTCTGCTGGTGTGCCCCTTTTGGGTATCTGCGTTGGACTTCAGGTGCTTTTTGAGGGCAGCGAGGAATCTCCAAATGCCAAGGGCTTGGGGGTTTTTAAGGGCATGGTAAAACGCATTAATGCTCCTGGCTTGAAGGTGCCTCATATGGGCTGGAATTCCGTGGAATTTGCTCAGAAGGATTTATGCTTATTCAAAGATGAGCCAGAGGTGCCATATTTTTACTTTGTTCATAGCTATCATGCAGTGCCGGAGGACAGTTCCATTGTGGCTGCTACCACAGAATACGGTGAGAAGCTGACGGCGGCAGTGGCCAAGGACAATGTGATGGCCACTCAGTTCCATCCTGAGAAATCCGGTGATGTGGGGCTGCTGATTATCAAGAATTTTATAGAGAGTTAATTGTAATTAATGTAATTATGTGTTGCAAGGCGCGATTGGAAGGAAGATTGTATGCTTATTTTTCCTGCTATAGATATTCGTGGAGGTAAGGCTGTTCGCCTTTACAAAGGTGATTTTTCTCAGGAGACGGTTTTCGGCGAGCCAGAGGAAATGGCTGCAAAATGGGAATCTCTTGGGGGGCAGTATTTGCATTTGGTGGATTTGGATGGTGCCAGAGCGGGCAAATCCATAAACCTTGATGTGGTAAAGAAAATCATTGCCAAGGTCAATATTCCCGTGGAATTAGGCGGTGGCATCCGCACCATGGAAAACATTGAAGAGGTTCTGGCTGCCGGGGTTCAGCGGGTTATTTTGGGCTCTGTGGCCGCCAAGAATCCTGCTCTGGTTCAGACTGCCTGTGCCAAATATGGTGAGCGGGTAGTGGTTGGCATTGATGCCAAGGACGGTATTGTGGCTGTAGATGGCTGGGAAGTCTCTGGAAATGTGGAGGTTGGTGTCCTTGCCAAGAAAATGGCCCAAGTCGGTGTCAAAACTATTATCTATACAGATATATCCCGTGATGGCACATTAACAGGTGTAAATGTAGAGGCAACTGCCAAGCTGGCAAGGGAAAGCGGCATAAAGGTGGTGGCCTCCGGCGGAGTTAAATCCATTGAGGATATTAAGGCTCTCCTTCCTTATGAAAAGGATGGCATTGAAGGGGTCATTGTGGGTAAGTCCATTTACACGGGCTCCCTTGATTTGTCTGTGGCCATTAAGGTGGCCTCCGGGGCAGAGGGGTGATTAGCATGTATACCAAGAGAATTATTCCTTGTCTTGATGTTAAAGGTGGCCGTGTAGTGAAGGGCACCAATTTTGTAGGGTTGCGGGATGCGGGAGATCCGGTGGAGCTGGCCCGTCGCTACGATGAGGAGCGCTGCGATGAACTGGTATTTTTGGATATCACAGCCTCCAATGAGCAGCGGGACACCATAGTTCAGGTGGCTCGGGACTGTGCTTCCCAGGTGTTTATTCCCTTTACCATAGGAGGAGGTATACGAACTCCTGATGATATGCGGAAGATGCTTAAGGCCGGGGCAGATAAGACATCAGTAAACTCTGCTGCTGTGAAAAATCCTGACATTATCCGTCAGGGGGCAGAAATCTTTGGACGCCAGTGTGTGGTATTGGCGGTGGATGCTAAAAAGACAGGTGAGGACAAGTGGGAGGTATTCGTAAACGGTGGACGCACTCCTACTGGACTAGATGTTATAGATTGGGTTAAGAGGGGCACTGAATTGGGAGCCGGGGAAATTCTGCTGACCAGCATGGATGCAGACGGCACCAAGGATGGCTATGATATACCTCTTACCCGGGCCGTGTCTGAAGCCGTGGATGTGCCAGTTATTGCTTCTGGCGGAGCAGGAAAGCTGGAGCATTTCTATGATGTGTTGACCCTTGGAAAGGCAGATGCAGTATTGGCTGCCTCAGTGTTCCATTATGGACAGTTCACCATCAGACAGGTGAAGGAATACCTGCGGGATAGAGGAATAGAAATGAGATTTTAGGGTAGTCGATACTAACTATCGCCTCAACTACATCACTAAAATATTTTTTTACAATAATTTGTATAGCGAGAAAAATTATAACTCGCTTTGCTCAAACAAATAATTTTTCTCACTAATGCAGGTATGTAAAAAAATATTTATTACGTGTTGTAGTTTAATGGCTCTTTTTAGTACCGATCTACTTGAAAATATATGTTGATAAGAGCAGTTTGACTGAAGCATTGGGCGATGGGCGTTAAGAAACTATTTTTTGCATTCTTACACAGCGAGAAAACATCCATTGTTTGAGCGAAGCGAGTTTGGATTTTTCTTGCTGACTAATTAAAAGCAAAATAATAGTTTTAGCCCTGAGTCCCTCGCTGAAGTCAACTGTCTCTTATCAACCGGATACACCAAAAATGGAGGGATACACTATGATTGACATTTCAATGATTAAATTTGATGAAAAGGGCCTGGTACCAGCCATTGTTCAGGAAGAAAATGGCCAGGTGCTGATGATGGCATACATGAATGCTGACTCTCTCCAAAAAACCATTGAAACGAGAACCACCTGGTTCTGGAGCCGCAGCCGCAAGGCATTATGGAACAAGGGAGCCACCTCCGGGAACGTGCAGGAGGTAAAGGACCTTTATTATGACTGTGATGGAGATACTCTTTTGGTTATCGTTCATCAGAAGGGCACTGGTGCCTGTCATACTGGTACATATTCCTGCTTCAGCGGACGCAGACTTTTGAAAAATGAAAAGGCCCTGGCTGTGGTTGATCAGCCGGAGAAGTATTATCTGGCCAACATCATGAACGAGCTTTATGATGTTATCAAGGACCGCCAGCTGAATCCAAAGGAAGGCTCTTACACCAACTATCTCTTTGAAAAGGGGCAGGACAAGATCCTCAAGAAGGTTGGGGAGGAAGCTGTGGAGACCATTATTGCCTCCAAGAACAACGATAAGAATGAGATCATTTACGAGATGGGTGACCTCTGGTATCACTGTCTTGTACTGATGGCATATCACAATATTAATCCTGAGGAAGTGTTCTGTGAGCTGGTAAATCGTCATAATGGTGGCGATTATCACAAATTTACGGGAAAAACTGGCATTCGCCCAGTAGATTAAGCTAATAATGTATTTAAAACGCCTGTCCTTTGAGTTATAATAATATTTAGAGAACTTTGAAAGGCAGGCGTTTTTATGTACAAGGATATATTTAAGGCTTTGCGGGAGGCTTCGTTGGTAAAAAATAATCTTAATACAAGAAAGATTAACCATGAAGAAGTGCCTATGCCCCAGAAGCCATATCCTGAAGATGCCCAGCTGATAGCCTTGCCGGAGCCGGATTATCTGGAGGATAAGGAAGTCAGTTTTTTGGAGCTCATGGAGCTTCGTTCCACTGTCCGTGAGTACAGTGAGAGGCCTCTTAACATGAAAGAGCTGTCCTTTCTGTTGTGGTGTACCCAGGGGGTAAAGATGGTGCTTCCTGCCGGTGCTACTAAGCGCACTGTGCCTTCGGCCGGTGCCAGAAACGCCTTTGAAACCTATCTCTATATAGACAAGGTTGAGGGGCTGGAAAAGGGTTTATACAGATTTTTGGCCTTCGAGCATGCACTTTTGCCAATTGACATCGGTAATGGCGTCAAGGAAAGGCTGCGGAAGGGCTTTAATAAAATTAATATGTATGATGCAGGTGCAGTTACATTTATGTGGGCGGCAGTTCTTGATAGAATGGACTATGCCTTTGGGGGAAGGTCATTGCAGTATCTTTATCTGGATGCGGGTCATGTATGCCAAAATCTTTATTTGGCCTGCTACACCCAGGAAATTGGATGCTGTGCCATAGGACATTTTAATGATGAAGAGCTGAACCGCGAATTAGGCCTTGATGGGGAAGATGAATTCATGGTCTATGCGGCACATGTGGGCAAAATCAGATAAAAGGGGTTGAGTTTTTATGGCTCAGAATACAAGAGAGAGTTCTATTTTCGCACCAATGACAGGAAAAATCGTGGATTTAGTTGAGGTGCCGGATGATACTTTTTCCAAGAAAATGATGGGTGACGGCGTGGCCATTATTCCAAAGGATGGTATGCTGTATAGCCCTGTTAGCGGTATAGTTTCTGCAGTGGCTGCCACTAAGCACGCTATCGGCTTTATGACTAATACGGGACTTAATATTTTAGTTCATGTTGGCTTGGAGGCCCATGATGTGGCAGATAAGACCACCATCGTTCATGTAAAGCAGGGCCAGAAGGTCCAGGCCGGTGATCTGGTGGCAGAGTACGATTTGGGAGCCTTTGAGGAAAAGGGGATTAATACAATTACACCTGTAATAGTTGTCACTGAAGAAGAGGATGACACGGAAATCAAGGCCAATGTAGGCGATGTTGAGGCCGGTGCCGGCGAGATATTTAAGGTAGTTGAGATAATTAAGGAAGAGGCCCCTGCTGAGGAAGAAAAGCCTGCTGATGAAAAGGCTGCAGAAGCTCCTGATAAGGAAGTTAAGGAGCCACCAAAGGATGTTTCCGTTATTGATGAGCTAAAAAATGAAAGCGAGGAGTTCCTCAAGGATTCTACTAACTGGGTGAAGCTGGGAGCCATGTTTGTGGGCCTCGTAGTCATAATGGTTGTTATTTTTGTAACCATCGGTGTATTCTTGAACAGCGGTGGCGGAGAATAAAAGTAAGTATAGCAGTTGTGGAGGATTTTTATGGAGCTGGAGCAGGATATTCAATATTTGAAGGGAATCGGACCAAAGAAGGCTCAGCTCCTTAAAAAATTAGGCATAAGCAAAATATTTGATATGCTGACCCACTTTCCCCGGGGTTATGAAGATCAGAGCAGTATTACCCCTATCGGGGAGCTGAAGCCAGGGGAAAAGTCCACTATTTCCGGCGTTATAACCTCTTTGCAGGAAAAGCGGGGGGGACGGCGAAATATATTTATTCTCACTGCCATGGTCAGTGATGGCACAGGCTTTGTGCAGATTACCTGGTTTAATCAGCACTTTTTGAAGGCAAAGCTGAAGCCAGGAAAAAAGGTTTTTGCCACCGGAAAGGTGGAGTTTGCCTTTGGTGGACAGGGCCAGTATGCCATGAGTCAGCTTTCTTCCTTTGAGATTATGGATGCTGATGAGGATGAAACCAAGGGGCTGGGAATTCTTCCCATATATCCATCCACGGAGTCCCTTAATCAGAAGTTTTTCCGTAAATCCATAAGAGAGCTGCTAAACAGCGTGGATACCATTCCAGAGGTGGTTCCGGAGAGTATTTTAAGGCATTATAACTTGTTATCTCGCAGTGAGGCCTTTCAGGGCATTCATTTTCCAGATAGCTTCATTAAGGTGAAGCAGGCCCGCAATCGTTTGGCATTTGAGGAGCTGTATCTAATACAGTGCGGCCTTATGATGCTGAAAAAGCGGACCCAGGAGAAAAAGCAGGGTATACGACATGGGCTTAACAGTGTAATGGTAGATAAACTCATGGGGCTATTGCCTTTTAAGCTGACCGGGGACCAGCGGAAGGCTTGGAATGATATCTGCAATGATATGGAAAGCTCTGTGCCTATGCGTCGTCTGGTGCAGGGTGATGTGGGCTCAGGCAAGACGGTTATTGCCATGCTGGCCCTTGTAAAGACAGTAGAAAATGGATATCAGGGAGCTCTTATGGCTCCTACAGAAATATTAGCCAGACAGCATTATGAAGGATTCGTAAAACAGCTGGAGCCACTTGGAATAAAAGTGGCTCTTTTGTCTGGAAAATTGACGAAAAAGCAACGGGAACAGATATATGAGGAGCTTGTATCTCAGCAAATAGATATCGTAATTGGTACCCATGCCCTTATTCAGGAACAGGTGGCCTTTAAGAAGCTGGGACTGGTGGTAACGGACGAGCAGCACCGTTTCGGCATTAATCAGCGTGCTGAGCTGGAAAAGAAGGGGACTCTTATGCCAGATGTGCTGGTTATGACTGCAACCCCTATTCCCCGTACCATGACTTTGACGGTATATGGGGATCTGGATGTGTCCCTTATTCGTGAGCTGCCACCAGGGAGAAAGCCGGTGCGGACCTTTGTGCGTACTCCTGACAGACGGGAGCTTATTTATAATTTCATGCGGGATGAGATTTCCAAGGGACGCCAGGGCTATGTGGTGTGCCCTCTTATTGAGGACAGCGAAGAAAGCAACCTTCTCTCTGCCGAGGCGGTTTATGATGAGCTGACTCACGGTATTTTCCGTGATATTCCCTGTGGGCTGGTTCATGGCAAGCTAAAGCAGAAGGAAAAGGAAGACATCATGCAGGAGTTCTACGAGGGGCGCCTTAAGCTGCTGGTGGCTACCACCGTTATTGAGGTAGGTGTCAATGTACCCAATGCCAGCATGATGGTTATTGAAAATGCCCAGCAGTTTGGACTTGCTCAGCTTCATCAGCTTCGTGGGCGTATTGGCCGTGGTGAATATAGCTCCTATTGCGTGCTGGTCACCAACGGCAAAACCGAGGTGTCCAAGGAGCGCATGCGTATTATGGAGACCACCTCTGATGGCTTTATCTTGGCTGAGGAGGATTTAAAGCTCCGAGGTCCGGGACAGTTCTTTGGCTCCATGCAACACGGATTGCCGGATTTAAAGATTGCTGATGTATTGCAGGATATAGATATATTGCTGGAGGCCCGCCGTGCAGCCCTTGAAACCATGGAAAACAGGGTGGATCTGGATTATGTGCTGCCAATATTGGAGCTTCAGTACAAAGAGCATTTTATGAACATTACCGATACCTAATTAGTGAAACAATAGTGAAGAAATAGTGAAAAAATAGTGAAATTTTAGTGAAATTTTAGTGAAATAAATATGCTGTTTAGAAATGCTGTCATGGGATAAAAACTATGGCAGTATTTTTCTATATTTCTATAGAAAAAATCTAATGAATGCTGTATAATATACCTATATTTTCACAAAGTAAAGTGTGAAAGAATAAAAGTACGAAAGCGAATAAAGACATATTTTAGTAACAGGTGGTGTATTTATGGTAAATCCTAAGTTAAGGGACGATTTGAACGACCAGCTTTGCGAGGCAGTTTTGAAATTGGAAACTGTGGAGGAATGCTATCAGTTCTTTGAGGATATTTGTACTATCAGTGAAATAAAGGCTATGAGCCAGCGTCTTGAGGTGGCCCGTATGCTGCAGGATCATCACACCTATGATGATATTGTAAGCCGTACCGGAGCCAGCACAGCTACCATCAGTAGGGTAAAGCGTTGCCTGAATTATGGTGCAGACGGATATTCACTGGTATTTGACCGCTTAAAGGAAAAGAAATAGTATTAAAGCAAGTTGGGCGTAGGAGAAGTGACTATGGAAAATAGAGATATGGTTTTGGAAATCCCTTATGGAACAAGAGACTTTTTACCTCGTGAGGCTGCCGGCAAGCGTGCCATTGAAGCGGCTATAGCTGAAGAATTCAATCTCTGGGGTTATGATGAAATCGTGACTCCAACTGTTGAATTTTTGGACACTCTTACCATGGGTAATGGCAGCAATTTGGAGCCTCATATGTTTAAGCTCTTTGATAAGAATAACCGTACCATGGCTCTACGCTATGAAATGACTACTCCTATTGCCAGGGTGGCTGCCTCCCGCATGAAGGAAGACAAGCTGCCATTGAAGCTGTCTTATATCAGCTCCGTATTCCGCTATGAGCAGGCCCAGACCGGTCGTCAGTGTGAGTTCCATCAGGCGGGAGTTGAGCTGTTGGGCAGTGATAAGGCAACTGCTGATGCAGAGATAATTGCTTTGGCCATTTCTGCCCTGAAAAAGACGGGACTAAATGACTTTATTATTTGCCTTGGACAGGTGGATTTTATTAATGGACTTATGAAGCAGTGCGGCTTAAGTGCCAAGGAAATGGGCAATATTCGTGCAGCCATTGAAAACCGCGATTTGGTAGGTCTTAATAATATAGCTGACAAGGCGGATATTTCCGATGATGCCAAAAGGATGGTTAAGGAGATTCCGCTTCTTCATGGTAACCGCGAAGTTCTAAAGAAGGCCTATTCCATGGTGAACAATGAGCAGTCCCGTAAGGCCCTGGATAATCTGTCTGAAATCTGCAATCTTTTGGAAGCCTATGGCGTGTCCGACTATATAACCTTTGATTTGGGTGTAATCCGTGATTTCAGCTATTATACAGGTATGGTGTTTGAAGCGTATACACCGGGGCTTGGCTATCCATTGTGTGGTGGCGGCCGTTATGACAATATGCTGACGGATTTTGGCACAGATATGTCAGCCACTGGATTTGCCTTTGGCATAGAGCGGGTAATGCTGGCCTTGGAGCGTCACGGATTGAAGGCACCACAGACCCAGCGGGATGTGTATGTGGCTTTTGCACCGGGCAAGGAGCCGGAGGCTATAAAGGCAGTTCAGAAGCTGCGTATGGCTGGGGAAGCCTGTGAAATGGCCATGGGACCGTCCACCGAACAGGATGCGGAGGAATATCGTGCAGGAAAGGGATATCAGCAATTGATATTCGTGAGATAATGATAAAAAGAATAGTTCAGTTTTTTAAGGGGGTTCTTGCAAAGGGCCCCAATAAGGAAGAACAGAATACAATAAATGACCTGCTGTCCCCTGAGGCTCAGCAGGCCTTTTATCACATGACGGTAGCCGATCAGCGTCACACCCTTAGTGTTATGAAAACTGCAGTGGATATTGCTGAAAAGCAGGGGCTGGCCGACTCTATTGACATGGACTTTTTAAAGCGCTGTTGTTTGTTGCATGATATTGGCCGTGGCCCAAGGATGAACAGTATCAGAAAGACCTACGGGGTTTTGCTGGATAAATTTTTCCATGAATGGTCTGTAAATAACAGCCAGTGCTCCAGTGACAGCTACTTTAAGGAAATAATGTACCGTTATTATAATCATCCTGAAATAGGCTGCGGTGAGCTGATGAAGATGGGGATGATTCACGAAGCTGACATTGTGCTTCGTCACCACAACGGAAAAAATGAAGAATTATTAGCTAATGAGCAGGCTGTTCTTAAGGTATTGATGGAAGCGGACAGCTTAAATTAAGCTGTCTTCAAAAAAATTTAAAAATTTGCAGGATATTATTTTTTTTTATAGAATATTACAAATCGTACGAGATTTATTTATGGAAGAAAGAGGCGGAGAAAGTTATGCGCTACGAAGCAGTAATATTCGATTTAGATGGAACATTGATAAATTCAATAGATGATTTGGCAGACAGCTGTAATGAAATGCTTGCGGCATACGATTTGCCAAAACATGATGTTGAGGCCTATAAATATTTTGTAGGAAATGGCATTGGCAAGCTGGTGGAAAGAGCATTGCCAATTGACAAATCCGAGGACAGAGCCTTTTATGAAAAGGCATTGGCAAAATTTAAAGAGATTTATAACGGTAAGGTGCTGAACAAAACCCGTGCCTATACAGGCGTTCGTGAACTGTTGCTGAAGCTCATTGAAAAGAATGTTCCTATGGCTGTTTGCACCAACAAGCCAATGGATGCGGCAAAGACAATTATTAGTATTTTGTTTGAGCCAGGAACCTTTAAGGTTGTAATGGGGGATCGTCCAGGTCATCCAAGAAAGCCGGATCCAGCTACCTGTCTGGAAATTTGTAAGGAAATTGGTGTGGAACCGGATAAGGTGGCTTATGTGGGCGACAGCGGCGTGGATATGCAGACTGCCGTTAATGCAGGCTTCCTTCCTATTGGTGCCCGTTGGGGCTTCCGCAAGGATGATGAGCTTTTGAAAAATGGAGCTAAAATGCTTCTTGATAAGTCAACAGATCTTCTCTTTGAGGTACAGTTCAAAAAGTAAGGTCAGCTTAAAAAGTAATTATTAAGGTGTGGCGTCAGCTTTGGATGTTTGTGGTATAATATACCATGCAATTATTCCGAGGGTGACGCCCTCTTTATGTTTTGGAGGAAAATAAATGGCTAAGGTTCCTGTAGAAAAGGGAAAGCAATACAATATAAAAATCAATAGCTTGGGCAGCAGCGGTGAAGGCGTGGGCCGTATCGAAGGCTTCACTGTTTTTGTTGTGGGGGGACTTCCTGAGGAGGAGCTCACTGTAAAGATTAGTGAAGTGAAGAAAAGCTATGCCACAGGCAAGCTGGTGAAGGTGTTAAAGCCAAGTCCTGATCGTGTGGTGCCTTCCTGTGGTATTTACAAGGAGTGCGGTGGCTGCCAGCTGCAGCATCTTTCCTATGAAGGACAGCTAAAGGCCAAGCATCAGCAGGTGAAGGATGCCATGGAGCGTATAGGCCATCTCAAGAATCTCCCTGTGTTGCCTACCATTGGAGCCAAGGAGCCGTGGAATTACCGCAATAAGGTGGCATTTCCCGTGGGTCGTGAAAAGGGCAAGACTATTATTGGATGCTTTGCCCAGGGAACTCATAAGATTATTGATTCCTCTGACTGTATGATTCAGGATAAAATCAATAACGAGGCCATCAGTGCAGTACGCGAGGTAATAGATAAGCTGAATATTCCTGTATACGATGAGGACCGTCATACTGGTGTAATGCGCCATGTGGTGGCCCGCACCGGTGAAAAGGGACAGCTTATGGTGGTGCTGGTTACTGCTACCAAGCAGCTGAGTCGTGAAAAGGAGATTATCAAGATGCTTCGCAGCCGTCTGCCTCAGATGGTTAGCCTTCAGCAGAATATCCAGACCTACAGAAATAATGTAATATTGGGCCGGGAGACCAAGCTGCTGTGGGGCCGTCCAACTATAAAGGCAAAGCTGGGTAAGTTCAGCTTTAATGTGTCAGCCCGTTCCTTCTTCCAGGTTAATACCAAACAAGCAGAGGTGCTTTATGATAAGGCTCTGGAGTTCGCCCAGCTTACTGGCAAGGAAAATGTAATCGATGCTTACTGCGGTACGGGTACCATCAGCCTTTATTTGGCCCAGAAGGCCCATAAGGTTTATGGCGTAGAAATTGTAAGTCCGGCCATTAAGGATGCAGAGAAAAACGCCCGGGAAAATAATGTAAAGAACGCAGAGTTTATTGTGGGCGATTGCACCAAGGTAATGCCAAGACTCTATAATCAGGGGATTCGCCCAGATGTAATTGTGGTGGATCCGCCAAGAGCTGGCTGTACAGAGGTGGTATTAAAAACCTTTGCCAATATGCAGCCAAACCGTATTGTCTATGTATCCTGTAACCCGGCCACCCTGGCCCGTGATCTGGAAATACTGGACAAACTTGGCTATAAGGCTGAAAAAGTTCAGCCAGTGGATATGTTTATTGCCAGCAGCCACGTTGAGTCGGTAGCATTGATGACCAAGAAAACGCAGTGATACCAAGGCTTTTAGCAATTTTCATCATTTTTAAAGTCTCGAAACAGTATAGGTTTTTATGGAAGTTTCGGGTTTTTAAACATAAACATGTCTAAAAAAAGGGGGTAAAAATCGAGGTCGATACTGTGATTTTAATGCCTTGAAACCTTGATTTAGATGTTTATTTTGGCTAGAGAAATGGCCAGTCACTCAGATTTTCTGGGCGGCTGGCCTTTTTTTATTTTTTGCTGACATTTAAAATGATGCCAGATTTGAGTTTTACAGTAATGTGGTCGTTATATACGATTATGCTATCCAGTAGTCTTCGCATCAAAGGGTCATCATATCATGGCAAAGGAAAATGTAGGAAAGTTTTATGATAAGCTGGCCCAGGACGCAGCATTGGCAGAAAAGCTCAATGCTCTGGACAAGGATTTTGCAGAGAAGAACGGGGCTTCTTCAGATGATAGAAAGATGGTTCCGTAGTCTAAAAACTGAACAGATTTATCCCAATGAGTACGATTCGCCCAGAGAATTACGTAAGCTGGTTAATGACTATGTGGACACATATAACAGCCTTCGTCCGCATGAAGCACTGGACTACAAGGTACCAGATGAGGTCTTTTATGGCTGTTTTGCAGCTTAGTATTATACTGTATTATGACACTCTTAAAATTTTAAAAAGTGGTCTTGACAGGGGGCCCATTATACATCACAATGAGATTAGTCTACTAAAATAGTATGATATTATATTATGCGGAGGAGGGCAAACTTATGGCACAAAGCATACTCATCAAAGATACAACCCGTGAGGAACGTGAGGAAATTGTCCGCAAGGCCCTGGCCTGCTCTGAGGGCTGTGAAAATTGCACTGGCTGTCAGCTGGGTGTTGGTGATGCCTTTGAAATGTACCGCCCTTACATAGATGGAAAAAAGGAAATCCGTGACATCAACATGGAATACAATGCCAGATACAACATACACTGACGGTATAGGGGCTCAGAAATGAGCCCTTTTTTTGATGCCCCACCCACCAGCCGGATGACGGGGCAGCACACAGCCCCAGAAAGAGAGCGCAGCTGCACCCCCGGCGTACGACCCGCCCATAAAAAAGACCGTCCTTTATGCAGGATTATAATAGTATATTGTCGAAGAAATGGGCAATGTAATAGATGATAAATGGAGGGGCCTTCTGCCCAAAGAGGTGAGAATATATGCGTGAACGTACTAAACGGGAGCGGATACGCATAGTAGACCGCTACTATGGCAATTATGATGATCCGGATACTCCTGAAACTCCGGACAAAACCGA
>Ga0129306_1001445_pt1 | contig 26813 bp, 25 predicted proteins | sample P827metagenome_FD_94438 | JGI IMG/M metagenome (GOLD analysis project Ga0129306, IMG submission 94438) | Capybara group fecal microbial communities from Wisconsin, USA - P827 metagenome | ecosystem: Host-associated > Mammals > Digestive system > Large intestine > Fecal | place: USA: Wisconsin...
CCCTCCCCCTTTTGGCCTTCGGCCATTTCCCCCCGACGGGGGGAATCGTCCCCCGCCGTCCGACGGCTGCCATTTTGGCGGCGGCCCCAAGGGGCCGCCCTACGGGCGGGGCGTCCAGAGGCCACCCCCTACGATGCCATATTGTAAACCGTGCGTAGGGGGCGGCGTCCCCGACGCCCCATAATACATCCATAAACTAAAATTTATTTTATGACAACCTCGCAGTCGGGCTCCACTTTTTTACATACCTTGACAGCCTCTTTCACGATGTCGTCAAACCGGGCGTCGTCCCCCTCGATGGTCATCTTCTGGGGCATGAAGCTGACGGTAGCGTCGGTGACGCCATCCAGCTTTTTAATTGCTGCTTCCATCTTGGCGGCGCAGTTGGCACAGTCCAGGTCAATCAGCTTGAAGGTCTTTTTCATAGTATGGCACTCCTTTTTAAAATTGATTGCATGTATTCTCTTTTACCTGTCAAAGTCCAGGGGTCACTCCAAAATATGCTCCATGCCCTGGGACAGGATGCGGATCACATGCTCGTCCGCCAGAGAGTAATAGACCGTCTTGCCCTCCCGGCGGAATTTCACCAGCTTGCTGGCCTTCAGCACCCGAAGCTGGTGGGACACGGCGCTCTGGGACACCTCCATCAGCTTGGCGATGTCGCACACGCACAGCTCTGACTCCAGCAGGGCGTACAGGATCTTGACCCGGGTGCTGTCCCCAAAGATCTTAAACAGCTCCGCCAGATCATACAGGGTCTCATCCGGCGGGAGCAGCCCTCGCACCTGCTCCACCGCATCCTGGTGGACCAGATTTTCTTCGCAGCAGGGGGAATCCATCCGTTCCATGCTCGGTCTCCTTTCAATATATGAACATATATTCATATGTTTGATTGTACTATACTCCCGCCTTTTCGTTTTGTCAACAGGAAAATGGGGCGAACTATGGCATTTTTCCACAGAGGCTGATATAATAATGACCACTGATCTCCGCGGTGGCTGCTGCTTGCTCCTTCCGGTCGGCTTTCCCAATACCGCCGGGAAGGCATTCTGCCCATGTTTCAATGGGCTGCTCCATTGGAACATTCTGCGCTCCGCCGGAGCGTCCCCCCACATTTCACCCACAAAGAAAGGATAATCGTCATGGAACATAACAAGGAATTTCTGAATCTGATCCTGGACCGCCGCAGCTGCCGCAGCTTCCGGCCTGACCTCCCGGACCGGCCCACCCTGGCCGCCATTGTGGAGGCGGGCCGCTTCGCCCCCAGCGCCCAAAACTGCCAGCTGACCCGCTTTTATGTGATCACCGACCCCAAGGTGCTCGCCGGCATCACCGACACTGTGAGCCGCCGGATGAAGCATTATGCCGGCCGGGACTGCCGCTATGGGGCCCCCGTCCTGATTCTGGTGACCAACTCCAAGTCCAACAGCCTCGCCCTTCAGGACACCTCCTGCGCCATGGAAAACATGATGCTTGCCGCTTCCGCCCTGGGTCTGGGTTCCTGCTGGATCAACCAGCCCCACCACCTGACCGACGATCCGGAGATGCGGGCGCTGCTGGCCCCCATTGGAGTTACTGAGGACGAGGTCATCTGCGCCTCCCTCTCTCTGGGCTGGCCCGCCGATCCGGTCCACCCCGGCCGCAAAGAGCACAAGGGCAACCCGGTATTTTGGGTCGGCTGAAAATTTTCGGACGATCCGGGAACCTTTTTTCCGAACCAGCGTCAAACCATTTGCAAACCCAAAAAATGACGCTGAACATTCAGCCCCGAAAAGGAGTTTTTACCATGAATCGACGCACCCTGTCCCTGCTTCTGGCCTGCGCCCTGTCCCTGTCTCTTCTGTCCGCCTGCGGCGGAAAGGGGAATGATTCCGGTGCTTCCGGCAGCGGCAGCGGAGATGTTCTGCCCGAAGGCAGCGCCAGCATCTCCGCTCCTGATGCTTCCGCACCCGACGTCTCCGCGCCCGATGCTTCCATCCCTGACGAGAGCACCCCCGAAACGCCCGATCAATCCGCCATCCCCGACGGTCCCAGCCTGGGGCTGAACAAGTCCGACTTCACCCTGTCCAAAGCCGGAGCGGCTTACAAGCTGAAGGCCATGGTCACCGGCGTGGAAAACGCCAAGATCACCTGGTCCTCCAGCGATGAGAACGTGGCCACCGTGACTCAGGACGGCACCGTTACCGCCGTTGCTCCCGGCACCGCCACCATCACCGCGCAGTGCGGCGAGCTGACCGTCCAGTGCGTCGTCCGCTGCCGCTGGGAGGAGCAGGCCGAGACCGCCAAGCCCGACGGCTCTGGCTCCGCCCCTTCCGCCAAGGTGGACCTGGCCGCCTTCTACACCTCCGTCACCGGGACCTATGAGTTCTCCAACTTCCTGGAGCTGGCCGACAAGGAGATGACCGACGCTTTCTATCCCGGTCTGACCGACATCGCCACCGAACAGTGTCTGGTCTACGCCACCATGATGAGCATGAACAACGGCGAGTTCGCACTCATCCAGGTGTCCGACAGTAAGGACGTGGACGCCGTCAAAGCCATTCTCCAAAAGCGCATCGATGACATGGCCAACGGCGGCGCCTGGTATCCCGAGCCCACCCGGATCTGGACCGAGTGCTCCAAGGTGGTCTCCAACGGCAACTACATCATGATGGTGGTCAACGATGACTACCAGGCCATCGTGAAGGATTTCAACGCCCTGTTCTGATCCCAACATTCCAAAACGGCGGACGAGTTCTCGTCCGCCGTTGTTCTGAGGAGGTCCCCCATGGTCTTTTCCACCCCCATTTTCCTGTTCTGTTTTCTGGTCCTGACTCTGCTGGTCTACTATGTGGTGCCCCGGCGGTTCCGGAACCTGGTGCTGCTGTGCGCTTCCCTGCTGTTCTACTACTGGGGGGAGCAGGCCTATGTGGTCATCATGTTCCTGTCCACCGCTATCGACTTTACCCACGGCCTGCTGGTGGAGCGGTGCAAAAAGCGGGACAACGACAGGGGCGCCCGGCTGGCGGTGGCCTCCTCCATCCTGTTTAACCTGGCCCTGCTGTTTTTCTTCAAGTATTGGGACTTCATCGCCGGCTCTCTTCAAGCCATGGGGCTGACCTTTATGCCGGTGCTGAACATCCACCTGCCCATCGGCATCTCCTTCTATACCTTCCAGACCATGAGCTACACCATTGACGTGTACCGGGGAGACGCCCGGGCCCAGCGGTCCATCCTCAACTTCGGTACCTTCGTCACCCTGTTCCCCCAGCTCATCGCCGGCCCTATCATCAAATACAAGGACCTGGGGGATCAGATCGACAGCCGTGACGCCTCCACCGAGAAGTTCGCCTCCGGCGTCCAGATCTTCATGGTGGGGCTGGCCAAAAAGCTCCTCATCGCCAACAATGTGGGAATGCTGTGGGACAGCTACAAAGCCATGGCCCCCGCCGATCTGACGGTGGCCGGGGCATGGCTGGGGGTGCTGGCCTTCACCTTCCAGATCTACTTTGACTTCTCCGGTTACTCCGACATGGCCACCGGTCTGGGCCGGATGCTGGGCTTTGAGTTCCTGCCCAACTTCAACTACCCCTATATTTCCAAGAGCATCACCGAATTCTGGCGGCGGTGGCACATCTCCCTGTCCACCTGGTTCCGGGAGTATTTGTATATCCCCCTGGGGGGCAACCGCTGCTCCAAGGCCCGGTGGATGTTCAACCTGCTGGTGGTCTGGACAGCCACCGGCATCTGGCACGGGGCCAGCTGGAACTATCTTCTCTGGGGGCTGTATTTCTTCTGCCTGCTGATGGCGGAAAAGTTTTTCCTGCTCAAGCTGCTGGAAAAGGCCCCCGCCCTAGTGCGTCACCTGTACACCCTGTTTTTCGTGGTAGTCAGCTGGGCCATCTTTGCCATTGAGGACTTCGGCCACCTCACCGCCTATCTGAAGGTCATGTTCGGCCTGGGCAGCGTGCCCCTGGCCGACGGGGCGCTGGTCTACTACCTGACCGGCTATCTGCCTATCTTGTGCGCGGCCGCTCTGGCCTCCACCCCCCTGGGCATAACGGTGTACCAAAAGCTGCCCCGGCGGGCGGCCCAGGTCTCCGGCGCCGTGCTGATCCTGGCGGGGCTGGTGCTGTGCACCGCCTATCTGGTGGACGGCACCTACAACCCCTTCCTGTATTTCCGTTTCTGAGGAGGCGCGACATATGACGAAAAAATACAGTATCGTTCTTACCGCTCTGTTCTGCGCCTTTATCGGCGGGATCTTCCTGGTCAGCCTGCTGCTGCCCAAAAAGGAGTTTTCCCAGCTGGAAAACCGCTACCTGCAAAAGCCCCCGGAGCTCAGCCTGGAGTCCTTGACCGACGGCCAGTTCATGGAGGACGCCGAGGACTATGTCTCCGACCACATCGCGGGACGGGATTTCTGGGTGGCGGCCAAGGCCTGGAGCGAGCGGCTGTCCGGCAAGCGGGAGAACAACGGGGTCTACTTCGCCAAGGACGATACCCTGATCAACCGGGTGGACACCCCCGACCCGGACAAGCTGGACAGGGACATGAGCTATGTGGACGCCCTGGCGGGCAACGTCTCCGTCCCCGTTTACTTCGGCCTGATCCCCACCGCAGCCGCCATCTGGTCGGATAAGCTGCCGGCGGGCGCCCCAACCGCTGACGAGCTGGCCATCATTGACCGGCTGTACTTCAGTACCGGCGCCAACACCGTGGACGTGGCGGGGGCACTGGCCTCCCACAAGGAGGAGCCCATTTACTACCGCACCGACCACCACTGGACCAGTCTGGGAGCCTTCTACGGAGCCAACGCCCTGCTGGAGGCCATGGGGATGGAGCCGCTGGACTTGAACAACTACGAGAAGGCCACCGTAACCGATGACTTCAACGGAACCATTTTTTCCTCCTCCGGAGTACGCTGGGTCAAACCGGACCAGATCGACACCTATGTCCCCGGGGACGGGGTAAAGGTCACCTCTTACTTTACCGGCCAGCCCCAAGAGGGCAGCCTGTATGTGGACAGTTACCTGGAAGTCAAGGACAAATATTCCTACTTTTTGGGTGGACGGCAGCCCCTGTGCGTCATCGAGACGGAGCACACCGACGCCCCCAAGGTACTCATTGTCCGGGACTCCTACTCCGACTCCCTGGCTCCCTTCCTGACGGAGCGGTTCTCGGAGATCCACCTCTTCGACCCGCGGGACAATTTGACCAGCGTCAAGAGCTATGTGGAAGAACACGACATCGACGCCGTGGCGGTGCTGTATTCCTTTTCCAACTTTGCCAGTGACAAGAATCTGTTCCTACTGGGAAGATAAATTTTAGTTTATCAGTGAATTTCGCCTGCGGGCGGGACGGAAGTTTGGACGAAAGGATGTTTCGCCCCCGGGCGAGGTACTTTTGTAGAGATACAAAAGTACCCAAAAAATCTCCGGGGCTTCGGCCCCGGCCCCCGTGGGGAGCCATCAACCAGATATTTTGATACTGTTCGGCGCGGGCAAAAGACAGGATACCTCTCTCATCCCCGCCCGCTGCCGCTCTACGCCAGTGAAATTGGCGTCTGCTTCACCTTGTGAAGAGCGCGCCTCTGAGTTAACAATCGCGGGGTGCTTCGCCCATACCTGCCAGCCTTCTCGTTTATGCCAGACTACTTCAAGAACGGGGCACACTCGGGCGGCCCCGGCAGGCCAGGTAGACAAGAGGCAACTGCTGACAGTCTTTACCGCTATCGAGGCGGGCTGTATTGCTTATCCCCCGTAAAATCTTCTCCATTTTGCGAAGCAAAAGGCGGTGTGAGCGCTCTCATATTTTGCTGGCTGCGATCAGCGCAAGGCCGCAGAACTCTTATAACGGGGGGCCGGGGGCGGCGCGGATAGCGCAATGGAATTGCGCGTGGCCGCCCCGGCGATTCTCAAGGTGAATTGCCCCGCAGGGGCAAGAGAAGGCGGCCTGGGCCGTTGGTTTCTTTCTGATCGTTCAGAAAGAAACCCGCTCCGCAGAGCGGAATCCTTTCAAAACACTCCAACGGTAAACTAAAATTTTTTGTACGAAAGAAAGTGAGGACTGCCATGGCAATGATGAATTGGGAGGCACTGGAACAGACCTGCAAAAGCTGCCAAAAGTGCGCTCTGGCGGACACCCGGCATAATGTGGTCCTTGGCGTCGGCCCCCGGGACGCCGAGGTCATGTGCATCGGCGAGGGCCCGGGCGAGAACGAAGACCTCCAGGGAGAGCCCTTTGTGGGCCGTGCCGGCAAGCTTCTGGACGACATGCTGGAGCTTATTGATCTGGACCGGACCAAAAACGTATACATCGCCAACATCGTCAAGTGCCGTCCGCCACAGAACCGGGACCCCCTGAACACCGAGCAGGACGCCTGCATCGGCTACCTCCGGAACCAGGTCGCCCTGATCCGTCCCAAGATCATCGTCTGTCTGGGCCGGGTCGCCGCAGTCCGGCTGATCCGTGAGGACTTCAAGATCACCCGGGAGCACGGCCAGTGGCTCACAAAGGCAGGAGTTCAGATGACCGCCCTGTACCACCCCGCCGCCATTCTCCGGGACCCCAGCAAGCGCCCCGACACCTTCCAGGACCTGAAGAGCCTCCAGGCCAAGATTCGGGAGGTCTGTAATCACACCTATTGAAACATTGCCGGCTGAAAAGCGCGGTCATACTCAAAATCAAGTCCATACAGGCGGCCCTGTCAACGCGTCACTTTGTTTAGACGACAGACCGTATAAAATCAGCCCCGGCGTCTTGTTTCAGACGCCGGGGCTGTTTGGATATTTTTTACTTGGGCTGGGTCTCCCGCTGGAACTTCTCCCAGTATGCGTCCTGGAGCAGCTTGAGACGCTGGGGGTCCTTGCCGCCCACGGGGATACCGTCGATGGACTCCACCCGCATGCACAGAGCGCTGCTGCTGGTGACGATGGCCTCGTCGGCGTTCATCAGCTCCACCATGGAGAAGGGGCGCTCGTCGGTGGGGATGCCATGCTCTTTGGCCAGAGCCAGCAGGTGCTTCCGGGTGATGCCGGGCAGGATCAGCTCGTCGGTGGGGGCGGTACGCAGCACGCCGTCCTTCAGGATGGAGATGTTGCTGTGGGCGCACTCGGTGACCCGGCTGCCCCGGTGGAGCACCGCCTCATCACAGCTGTGCTCGACTGCCCGCTGGTTGGCCAGCACGCTGGGGATCAGGTTCAGAGTCTTGATGTTGCACAGCTTGAAGCGGATGTCCTCCATGGAGATCAGCTTATAGGGCTTGTCCATGGACTTCATCTTGTGGGGCTTCACATAGATCATCAGGCTGGGCTTCACATCAGCCGGGGGGAAGGGGTGGTTCCGGGGACATACGCCGCGGGTGATCTGCCAGTACAGGAACTGGACCGGAGTCTCCTCCGCCGCATCAATGACCTTCTGCAGCTCCGCCTTGACCTGGTCCCGCTCCATGGTGAAGGGGATCTCCAGCAGGCGCAGACTGTTGTACATCCGGTCCAGATGGTCGTCCAGGGCAAAGGCCACCCGGTTGGCCACGCAGGTGGCCTCGTAGATGCCGTCACCAAAGTACAGCGCACGGTCCCCCATGGGCACCGTCATCTCTTCCAGAGGGCCTATGGTCCCGTTATAATAGCCTACTTCTTTCATTCCTTATCTATCCTTTCTGCCTTTATCACCGGTCAGAGGACCGGTTTTCGCCTCTATGTTTCAGACGCCCGCAGCCCTTCCAGGCAGCCCAGGCGCAAAAGGCGCCCACCAGGGCGCCGGCGATCACATCGCTGGGGTAATGGACTCCCACATACAGCCGGGACAAGCCCATGCATACCGCCAGTATCACCGCCAGTATCCGACTCCATCTCCAGGGCAGGGTCCGGGCCCAGCTCAGTCCGGCGGCAAAGGCTGCGCAGGTATGTCCCGAGGGAAAAGAGTTCGGGTCCGGCTCGTTCACCAGCGGGATGAGCCCCGCCACATGGAGCCAGGGCCGGTCCCGGCCCACCAGATGCTTCAGCGCCACGTTGGTACACAGCAACCCCAGCGCCATGGCACACAGGGCCAGCGCCCCCGCCTTTCGGGTGGGCTTATAGCACAGCATGGCCAGGGACAGCACGATCCACAGCAGCCCGGCGTTGCCCAGAGAGGTGAACAGTTCCACCACAGGGTCCAGCAGCTCCAGCCGCGCCCCCTGGATGGCCAAGAGGACGGCCCCATCCAGATTTTGGAGGGCCTGAAGCATATTTTCCAGCCTCCTATTCTTGACCGCGTATTCTTGGTCGCTTATAATAATAATATTTGTATCATGTCTGTGGGATCAGCCTCTTCGCGGCCGATCCGCACGGTCTCAGAGAAATCAGCCTTGAACGCCTTGGCGCGCAAGACTTTCCCCTTTGTTCCGGTCTTTGTGACCCCGGAAGGACGCTTGTCTTCCTTCCGTCCTTCCATTATACAAACTTTCCCTGTACTTTGCAAGGTACAGTTTTCTGTTAGGAGGCTTCCCGACGTGAGGCAGATCCTCTGCTTATCCAACAAGCCCTGGAGTTCCACCCCCGGCCGGACCCAGCAGCTCATTTCCCGGCTGAAGGACACTCAGGTCCTGTATTTTTCTCCCGCCCAGGGACTGCGGGACCGCTCCTTCCGGGAGAAGGGACGCAAGGTCCGCCCCAACGTAACGGCCTACACCCTGCCCCCCCTGCTCCTTCCCATGGAGGAGCGGTACGGCCGGCTGTTCCGCCTTGGCCAGCGCAGGCTGGGCAGTTTTATCTCCGATCAGGCCGCCCGGCACCGGTTCCGCGCCCCTCTGCTGTGGACCTCCAGCCCGGAACACGTTCATCTGCTGGACCGGCTGGAATACAGCGGGCTGGTCTATGACTGCGACCGGGAATGGGAGGACCTGCCCCCCATCTGGGAGGGCAGTCTGGCCAACGCCGCCGATGTGGTCTTCGCCGCCTCTCCCCTGCTGTGCGACCGTCTCTCCCCCTGCAGTCCCAACATCGCCCTGCTGCCCAACGGAGTCAATTTCCCCCTGTTTTCCAGCCAGACCACTTCTCCCCGTCCCGACCCCCTGCCCCAGGTCTCCGGGCCGGTGCTGGGCTGGGCGGGCACCATTCGGGAAGACGTGGACCTGTCCCCCCTGCTCTACGCCGCGCGGGAACGCCCCGACTGGACCTTCCTTCTGCTGGGCAGGCAGGAGGGCAACCGGCTTCTCCCCCGCCTGCAGCGCCAGCCCAATGTGATACTGGCCGGTCCCTGTTCCCTGGATCAGGTGCCCGACTGGCTGTACCGCTGCGACGTGCTGCTGAACTTCCTCCGGGACGACCGGGTGGACGACGGCGTGGTTCCCACCCGTGTCTATGAGTACCTGTCCACTGGCAAGCCGGTGGTGTCCATGCTGTGGCCTGACCAGGTAGAGCGTTTCCCCGACGTGATCTACGGGGCCCACAGCCAGCAGGAGTTTCTGACTTTGTGCCATCACGCGCTGATGGAGGCTCCGGGCTTTGTCTCCCAGCGCCGACAGGACTACGGGGCCCAGGCCGCATGGCCCAACCGTGCCCGGGAAGTAAGCCGCATTCTCAGCACCGCCGGACTGCTCTGACCTTCTTTTTCCCCGGGTATGGCCCGGGCTGACAACTTTGCCGGTCCCTCTCTCCCTTTTCCTTGTACAAGCATACGAAAATGTTATCGCCTCTTGCAAAATTCGCCCGTTTTCGATAGAATGAAACCCTGAGATGTTGGCGGCGCAAAGCCTTGATTTCAAACGAGGAGGTTCCTGTCATGGTCTGTACTCATCTGTTCTGTCCCAAGCAGCAGCGTGGACAGGGCCCCAACATGTCCAAAATCCATTGACTGGGATCCATCAGGCTGTCTGTACCCGCAGATAGCCTGAACTTTTTTGATTGGAAGGTGTCATCACATGAAAAAAGTAGCCATTATCATGGGCTCTGATTCCGACTGGCCGGTGGTCAAGGGCGCTTGCGCCCAGCTGAAGGAGTTCGGCATCCCCTTCGAGGCCCACATCCTCAGCGCCCACCGCACCCCCGCCGCCGCGGCGGAATTTGCCAAAAACGCCCGGGCCAACGGCTTCGGCGTGCTGATCTGCGCGGCCGGCATGGCCGCCCATCTGGCAGGCGCCTTCGCCGGCAACTCCACCCTGCCCGTGATCGGCATACCCATGAAGGGCGGCGCCATGGACGGTCTGGACGCCCTGCTGGCCACCGTCCAGATGCCCAGCGGTATCCCCGTGGCCACGGTGGCCCTCAACGGTGCCAAGAACGCCGCTGTGCTGGCCGCCCAGATCCTGGCCGTGGCCGACGACGAGCTGGCCGCCAAGCTGGACGCCGCCCGGGAAAAGATGGCCGCCCAGATTGCCGAGAAGGAAGCCAAGCTCCAGGCCGAGCTGGCTCAGTGAACATGAAAATCGAAACATAAATTTTATCGTACGGAGGAACAGAATATGGAAAAGAAACTGGTTTATTCCGGCAAGACCAAGGACGTGTTTGCCCTGGAGAACGGCAACTACCTGCTGAAGTTCAAGGACGACTGCACCGGCAAGGACGGTGTGTTCGATCCCGGCGAGAACTCCGTGGGTCTGACCATCGAAGGCGTGGGCGACGTCAACCTTCGCATGTCCATCTACTTCTTTGAGAAGATCAATGCCGCCGGCATCAAGACCCACTATGTCTCCGCCAATCTGGACGACACCACCATGGAGGTCCTGCCCGCCAAGGTCTTCGGAAAAGGCCTGGAGGTCATCTGCCGCCACAAGGCTGTGGGCTCCTTCCTGCGCCGCTACAGGGACTATGTGGAAGAGGGCGCCGATCTGCCCGCTTACGTGGAGACCACCTTTAAGAACGACGAGCTGGGCGATCCCCTGGTCACCAAGGACGGCCTGGTGGTGCTGGGCGTCATGACCGAGGAGCAGTATGACTCCATGAAGGAGATGACCCAGAAGATCACCCAGATCGTGGCTGACGACCTGAAGGAGAAGGGTCTGGTCCTCTACGACATCAAGTTCGAGTATGGCTATGACGCCGAGGGTAAGGTCATGCTCATTGACGAGATCGCCTCCGGCAATATGCGTGTGTACAAGGACGGCAAGTACATTGATCCCATGACTCTGTCCAAGCTGTTCTTTGCCAAATAATCTGCCATTAAAAAAGAAGGGTTTCGTATGAAAAAACTGGAGCAGTTGTACGAAGGTAAAGCCAAGAAGGTCTATTCCACCGAAGATCCCAATGTGGTCATCGTGTCCTACAAGGATGACGCCACCGCTTTTGACGGGCTGAAGAAGGGCACCATCACGGGCAAAGGGGCCGTCAACAACCAGATGACCAACTTCCTGATGCAGCAGCTGGAGAAGGAGGGCGTCCCCACCCATTTCGTGGAGGAGCTGAACGAGCGCGAGACCGCCGTGAAGAAGGTCTCCATCGTCCCCCTGGAGGTCATCGTCCGCAACATCTCCGCCGGCCACTTTGCCAGCAACTACGGCGTGAAGGAGGGCATCGTCTTCGAGGAGCCCACCATCGAGTTCTCCTATAAGAACGACGACCTCCACGATCCCCTGATCAACGAGTACCACGCCGTGGCTCTGAAGCTGGCCACCTGGGACGAGATCGCTCTCATCAAGAAGTACGCCTTCCAGGTCAATGATTTTCTGAAGAAGACCCTGCTGGAGTGCGGCGTCACTCTGGTGGACTTCAAGCTGGAGTTCGGCAAGACCGCCGACGGCACCATCGTCCTGGCCGACGAGATCTCCCCCGACACCTGCCGTTTCTGGGACTCCAAGACCGGAGAGAAGCTGGACAAGGACCGCTTCCGCCGGGACCTGGGCAACGTGGAAGGCGCATATCAGGAGATGAGCCGCCGGCTCATGGGCAAATAAAACCGCCGTGCGGTCCCATTTGCCCGGATAAGAGATAGAAGAGCGGAGATGAGAGATCTCTCGTTCTCCCTCCCCTGTCTCTTATCTCCTATCTCATATCTCTTATCTGAACAAGGAGGCACCTCATGGGAGGCTTTTTTGGCGCCGTCTCCAAGCGGGACGTGTCCCTGGACATTTTCTTCGGAGTGGACTACCACTCCCACCTCGGCACCCGCCGGGGCGGCATGATCGTTTACGATGAGACGGACGGCTTTCAGCGCCAGATCCACAACATCGAAAACACCCCCTTCCGCACCAAGTTCGAGAAGGACCTGGCCGATTTTCACGGCCGCTGCGGCTTCGGCTGCATCAGCGATACCGACCCCCAGCCCCTGCTGGTCCGGTCCCACCTGGGATTGTACGCCATCTCCACCGTGGGTATCATCAACAACGCGGAAAAGCTGGTGGAGACCTATTTCTCCGACCACGGCCACCAGTTCATGGCCATGAGCTCCGGTAAGGTCAACGCCACCGAGCTCACCGCCGCCCTCATCAACCAGAAGGAGAATCTGGTGGAGGGCATCCTTCACGCCCAGGAGCTGATCGACGGCTCCGCCACCATCCTGATCCTGACCCCCGACGGCATCATTGCCGCCCGGGACAAGCTGGGCCGGCTCCCCGTCCTCATCGGCCGGAACGAGGAGGGCTGCTGCGTCTCCTTCGAGTCTTTCGCCTACCACAAGCTGGGCTATGAGGACGCCTACGAGCTGGGCCCCCGCGAGATCGTGAAGATCACCGCCGACGGCTTTGAGACCCTGTCCCCCGCAGGCAAGGACATGAAGATTTGCGCTTTCCTGTGGACCTACTACGGCTACCCCAACTCCAACTATGAGGGGGTCAACGTGGAGGTCATGCGCTACAAGAACGGCGAGATCATGGCCCAGGCCGACAAGGAGCGTGGCGTGGCCCAGGACGTGGACTTTGTGGCCGGCGTGCCCGATTCCGGTCTCCCCCACGCCATCGGCTACGCCAACGCCAGCCACATTCCCTTCGCCCGTCCCTTCGTCAAGTACACCCCCACCTGGCCCCGGTCCTTCATGCCCACCAACCAGGATGTCCGCAACCAGGTGGCCAAGATGAAGCAGATCCCCGTCCCTGAGCTGATCCAGGGCAAGAAGCTGCTCTTCGTGGATGACTCCATCGTCCGGGGCACCCAGCTGCGGGAGACGGTGGAATTCCTCTATGAGTCCGGAGCCAAGGAAGTACATATGCGCTCGGCCTGTCCCCCCATCATGTACGGCTGCAAGTACCTGAATTTCTCCAGCAGCAACTCCGAGATGGAGCTGCTGGCCCGCCGCACCGTCCAGGAACTGGAGGGCGACGAGGGCCAGAAGCATCTGGACGAGTACGCCGACGCCCGCACCGAGCGGGGCCAGTGCATGCTGAAGACCATCTGCGAGAAGTTCGGCTTCGACTCCCTGGGCTACCAATCCCTGGACGGCCTGCTGGACGCCATCGGTCTGGACCGTGACAAGGTCTGTACCTACTGCTGGAGCGGCAAGGAATAATACCCTCTCATGATATCCCGTAGGGCGGGGGCTTGCCCCCGCCGCCTAATATAAGACTGGCGGGGGCAGGCCCCCGCCCTACCCTCTATTTATTCATCTGGAGGTTTTAGTGATGAAGAACTCCCATTCCGAGTCCTACGCCGCCGCCGGCGTGGACGTGACCGCCGGCTACGAGGCTGTCAAGCGCATCAAGCCCATGGTGGAATCCACTTACATCCCCGGCGTCATGGGCACCCTGGGCGGCTTCGGCGGTATGTTCGCCCCCGACATGGCGGGCATGAAGAAGCCCGTTCTGGTGTCCGGCACCGACGGCGTGGGCACCAAGCTGCGCCTGGCCCAGCTGATGGACAAACACGACACCATCGGCATCGACTGTGTCGCCATGTGCGTCAACGACATTATCTGCGGCGGCGCCGCTCCTCTGTTCTTCCTGGATTACATCGCCTGCGGCAAAAACGATCCCGTCCGCATCGCCGAGATCGTCTCCGGCATCACCGAGGGCTGCCGCCAGTCCGAGTGCGCCCTGGTGGGCGGCGAGACTGCCGAGCACCCCGGCCTCATGGCGGACGACGACTATGATGTTGCCGGCTTCTCCGTGGGCATCGTGGACGAGGAAAAGATCATCGACGGCAAGAAGCTGGCCGAGGGCGACGCGCTCATCGGTCTGGCCTCCACCGGCGTCCACTCCAACGGTTTCTCTCTGGTCCGGAAGGTCCTTGATGTGGAGCACGCCGATCTGAAGTCCCCCATGGCCGAGCTGGGCGGCAAGAGCCTGGGTGAGACCCTGCTGACCCCCACCCGGATCTATGTCAAGGCCATCAAGGCTCTGCTGAAGGACGGCGTGGACATCCACGCCATCAGCCATATCACCGGCGGCGGCTTCTATGAAAACGTGCCCCGCATGATGACCGAGGGCCTCACCGCCCGGATCGAGCTGAACTCCTTCCCCCGCCTGCCCATCTTCGACCTGATCCAGAAGCGGGGCAACATCCCCGAGCGGGACATGTACAACACCTTCAACATGGGCATCGGCATGATCCTGGCCGTTCCCGCCCATCAGGCCGCCCAGGCTCTGGAGGTGCTGAAGGCTGCCGGTGAGACCGTCTATCAGATCGGCAGCGTGGTCAAGGGCGACGACGGCGTGGCGCTGGTCTAAGGCCATTTCCAGCGCAGGGTCGGGTCCCGGACCCGCCCGCTGTTCCGCCTATCTGGCGGGCCCCTACATCAAATTTGGAGGACGCACCTATGACCAAAAACATCGCTGTTCTGGTCTCCGGCGGAGGGACCAATCTCCAGGCCCTCATCGACGCCCAGGCCCGGGGCGAGATCGTCAACGGCTCCATCACCGCCGTTATCGCCTCCACGTCGGAGGCCTACGCCCTGGAGCGGGCCAAAAAAGCTGGCATCCCCGGCTATGTACTGGCCAGGAGCGACTACCCCAACGCCCAGGCCATGACTTTGGCCCTGGTGGACAAGTTGCATGAGCTGGGCATCGACCTGGTGGTTATGGCCGGCTTTATGACCATCGTCACTGGGGAGCTGTTCCAGGCCTATGAGAACGCCGTCATCAACATTCACCCCTCTCTTATCCCCTCCTTCTGCGGCAAGGGGTGCTACGGCCTCCACGTCCACGAGAAGGCCCTGGCCTACGGAGTGAAGCTGTCCGGCGCCACCGTCCACTTCGTCACCGAGGAGTGCGACGCCGGTCCCATCATCCTCCAGAAATCGGTGGAGGTGCTGCCCGACGACACCCCCGAGGTGCTTCAGCGGCGGATCATGGAGCAGTGCGAGTGGAAGCTGCTGCCCCGGGCCGTCTCCCTGTTCTGCCAGGACAGGCTGAAAGTTGAGGGCCGTACTGTCCGCGTTTTGGACAGCGCAGAGTGATCGATTCCCCTGCGCCGCTGTTCCTGACCAGGATGCGCCCGATGTGATAATTGAATCAAGCGGCATGACTGACGGAAGTGGAATGGACCACAGGGAGTGCCGCCTCTGAACTGCCGACCGTCTGGGCGCACCGTGCTTTGCATTGGTGCGCCCTTTTCTGTACAAAAAGGAGGAAATAACAGCATGAAGATTCTTGATCTCAACGAGATCCTGCGCACCCACCCCTATCCCGGCCGGGGCATCGTCCTGGGCCGCTCCGCCGACGACAAGAAGGCGGTCATCGCCTACTTCATTATGGGCCGCAGCGAAAACAGCCGCAACCGGGTCTTTGAGACCACCGAGGACGGTATCCGAACCAAGGCTTTTGACGAGAGCAAGATGACCGATCCCTCCCTCATCATCTACCACCCCGTCCGCATCGTGGGTGAGGATACCGTGGTCACCAACGGCGACCAGACCGACACCATCCGGGACGGTCTGCTGGCGGGCCAGGTCTTTGCCCAGCCCCTTCGCACCCGGGAGTTTGAGCCAGACGGCCCCAACTACACCCCCCGCATCTCCGGTCTGCTCCACCGAGACGGAAGCTATGCCATGTCCATTCTGAAGTCCGACGACGGCGACCCCGCCTGCTGCTGCCGGTACTTCTTCGGCTACGACCACCCCAAAGCCGGCGAGGGCCGCTTCCTCCACACCTATCAGGAGAACCTGGACCCCCTGCCCTCCTTTGAGGGTGAGCCCCGGAAGGTGGCCATCACCGCCCCCGACGCTCAAACCTGGGCCCAGGAGCTGTGGGCCAGTCTGAACGAGGACAACAAGGTATCCCTCTTTGTCCAGTACATGGATCTGGCTACCGGAGAGCGGGACACCGTCATCATCAACAAGCACGGGTAAATTTTAGTTTATGGATGTATTAGGGGGCGTCGGGGACGCCGCCCCCTACGCACGGTTCACAATATGGCTTCGTAGGGGGCGGCCTCTGGACGCCCCGCCCGTAGGGCGGCCACTTGGGGCCGCCGCCAAAATGGCAGCCGTCGGACGGCGGGGGACGATTCCCCCCGTCGGGGGGAAATGGCCGAAGGCCAAAAGGGGGAGGGATAAACCCCCGCCCTACTAAGCCCTCACCCTACATGAAACGATAAACTATAATTTATCTTCTCTCCTGTTTCATTTCAAGAAAGGATGTGTCTTATGACCGAACTGGAGCTGAAATACGGCTGCAATCCCAACCAGAAGCCCGCCCGTATCTTCATGGAGCAGGGCGACCTGCCTCTGACCGTCCTCAACGGCCGTCCGGGCTACATCAACTTTATGGACGCTCTCAACTCCTGGCAGCTGGTCAAGGCCCTGAAAAAGGCCACCGGCCTGCCCGCCGCCGCCTCCTTCAAGCACGTCTCCCCCGCCGGGGCCGCCCTGGGCCTGCCCCTGTCTGATGTGGAGCGTCAGATCTATCTGGGCCCCGAGGGCGACCTGTCCCCCATCGCCTGCGCCTATGTCCGGGCCCGGGGCGCCGACCGCCTGTGTTCCTTCGGGGACTGGGCTGCCCTGTCCGACGTCTGCGACGGGGACGCCGCCCGGGTGCTGGCCGAGGAGGTGTCCGACGGCGTCATTGCCCCCGGCTACACCGACGAGGCCCTGGCGATCCTTAGAACTAAGCGCAAGGGCGGCTACAACGTCATCCAGATCGACCCCGACTATACTCCCGCCCCCGTGGAGCGCCGGAACATCTTCGGCATCACCTTTGAGCAGGGCTACAACGACCTGGCCATCACCGAGGACATGCTGACCAACATCGTCACCAAGAACAAGGAGCTGTCCCCTCAGGCCAAGAACGACATGATGCTGGCTCTCATCACCCTGAAATACACCCAGTCCAACTCTGTCTGCTATGTGAAGAACGGCCAGACCATCGGTGTAGGTGCCGGCCAGCAGAGCCGCATCCACTGCACCCGTCTGGCGGGAGACAAGGCGGACATCTGGTGGCTGCGGCAACACCCCAAGGTACTGGGGCTCCAGTTTGTGGACGGCATCCGCCGGCCCAACCGGGACAACGCCATCGACCTGTACATCTCCGAGGAGCACGATGATGTGCTGGCCGAGGGTGTGTGGCAGACCATCTTCAAGGTAAAGCCCGAAGTCCTGACCCAGGAGGAAAAGAAGGCCTGGATCGCCAAACTGTCCGGAGTCACCGTGGGCTCCGACGCCTTCTTCCCCTTCGGCGACAACGTGGAGCGTGCCCGCAAGTCCGGCGTGGACTACATCGTCCAGCCCGGCGGCTCCATCCGGGACGACCTGGTCATTGAGACCGCCAACAAATACAACATGGTCATGGCCTTCACGGGCATCAGACTATTCCATCATTAATTTGAGAGGTGTAATGTTATGAAAGTTCTCGTCGTGGGCGGCGGCGGCCGCGAGCACGCCATCTGCTGGAAGTTGGCCCAGAGCCCCAAAGTGACCGAGCTGTATTGCGCCCCCGGCAACGCGGGCATTGCCCAGGTAGCCACCTGTGTCCCTGTCAAGGCCACTGATGTGGAAAACATGGTCAAGTGGGCCAAGGAGAACGCCATGGACTTCGTCATGGTAGCGCCCGACGATCCCCTGGCCCTGGGCATGGTGGACGCCATGGAGGCCGCCGGCATCCCCGCCTTCGGTCCCCGGGCCAACGCCGCCATCATCGAGGCCAGCAAGGCCTTCTCCAAGTCCCTGATGAAGAAGTACCACATCCCCACCGCCAAGTATGAGACCTTTACCGAACTGGACAAGGCGCTCCGCTACATCGAGGAGCAGGGCGCTCCCATCGTGGTCAAGGCCGACGGTCTGGCCCTGGGCAAGGGCGTGGTGGTGGCCCAGACGGTGGAGGAGGCCCAGAAGGCCGTCCGCGAGATGATGGAGGACCACAAGTTCGGCGCCTCCGGCTCCACCGTAGTTATTGAGGAATGCATGGTGGGCCCCGAAGTCACGGTGCTGGCCTTCTGCGACGGGGAGCATCTGGTCCCCATGCTGTCCAGCCAGGACCACAAGCGGGCCTACGACGGCAACCAGGGCCCCAACACCGGCGGCATGGGCGCTTTCTGCCCCTCCCCCAAGTACACCCCGGAGATCGCGGAGCTCTGCACCAGAGAGATCTTTCTGCCCACCGTGGAAGCTCTGAAGGCCGAGGGCCGTCCCTTCAAGGGGGTCATCTATTTCGGCCTGATGCTGACCAAGGACGGCCCCAAGGTGGTGGAGTACAACGCCCGCTTCGGCGACCCCGAGACACAGTCCATCCTGTCCATGCTGGACACCGACCTGCTGGACATTTTCCAGGCCTGTGTGGACGGCACGCTGGACCAGGTGGACATCCAGTGGAAATCCGGCGCCGCCTGCTGCATCGTGCTGGCCTCCGGCGGCTACCCTGTGGCCTATGAGAAGGGCTACCCCATCTCCGGCCTGGAGGAGGCGGGCAAAATGGCTACCGTTTTCCACGCCGGCACCGCCCGGAACGAGGCGGGTGAGATCGTCACCGCCGGCGGCCGGGTACTGGGCATCACCGCCGTGGGCGGCAGCCTGGAGGAGGCCATCGACAAGGCCTACGCCGCCTGCAAGCCCATCGCCTGGCAGGACATGCACTTCCGCACCGACATCGGCAAGGTATGAGCCAACTGGATCTGGAGGGCGTCATCTTTGACGCCGATGGTGTCCTGTTTGACACCGAAAACCTGGGCCTCCGGGTCTGGCGGGAACTGGGGCAGGAACTGGGTTTGCACCAGCCCGCCGAACATTACCTGCACTTTGTGGGCCGGAGCCGGGCCGACATTCTCCATGAAATGGCCGTCCTGTTCGGCCCCGACTTCCCCAGTGAGGAATTTATGACCAGCGGCTCCCGGCGGGCACTGGACATCATGGAGCGGGAGGGCATCCCCATGAAGCCCGGCGTGTACGAGCTGCTCTCCTTCCTCAAGGAGAAAGGCATCCCCACCGCCCTGGCCACCTCCACCTACCGGGACCGCACCGACTACCGCATGGGCCGCACTGGGCTGACGGACTACTTCCAGTCCATCACCACCGGCGACCAGGTGGTCCACAGCAAACCCGACCCGGAGATCTACACACTGGCCTGTCGATCCCTGGGCACCGATCCCGCACGGACTATCGCCATCGAGGACAGCCGCAACGGCATTCTGTCCGCCCACGGGGCCGGAATGCGGGTGATCATGGTCCCCGACCTGATCCCGCCCACGCCGGAACTGGAGGCACTGCTGTTCCAGAAGTTTGACTCTCTGCTGACACTCCGGGACTATTTGGCCGCAGTCTTATAAAAAAACCAGCCTTTCCCTTTGTTGGAAAGGCTGGTTTTTTATGGATCCTATAACATCCCGCCCAGACACAGCAACGCCGTATCGAAACGCGAAGATTCGAAAAGCCCCGGAACGGACTTTGTCCGCTCCGGGGCTTTGTTTTGTCTCAGATGCGATTCCGGAAGGATTACTCCTCGCCGTACATCTTCTCCAGACGGGTCAGCTTGTCGTAACGCTTCTTGGCGGTCTCCTCGTTCAGAGCAAACAGCTCCTTGGCGCGCTCGGGGAAGGAGCGGGTCAGAGAGGAGTAGCGGGCCTCGTTCATCAGGAACTCCTGATAGCCGCCGGCGGGCGCCTTGCTGTCCAGAGTGAAGGGGTTCTTGCCCTCGGCCTTGGCGGCGGGGTTGAACCGGAACAGGTTCCAGTAGCCGCACTCCACAGCCTTCTTCATCTCGGACTGGCAGTTCTGCATGCCGCCCTTGATGCTGTGCATCTCGCAGGGGGCGTAGCCGATGATCAGGGAGGGGCCGTGATAGGCCTCGGCCTCGGCAATGGCCTTCAGGGTCTGGTTGGGGTTGGCGCCCATGGAGACCTGAGCCACATAGACATAGCCGTAGGTCATGGCGATCTCAGCCAGGCTCTTCTTGGCGATGGTCTTACCGGCGGAGGCGAACTGAGCCACCTGGCCGATGTTGGAGGCCTTGGAGGCCTGACCGCCGGTGTTGGAGTACACCTCGGTGTCGAAGACGAAGACGTTGACATCCTCGCCGGAGGCCAGGACGTGGTCCACGCCGCCGAAGCCGATGTCGTAGGCCCAGCCGTCGCCGCCGAAGATCCACACGGACTTCTTGGCCAGGTACTCCTTCTCCTTCAGGATCTCGGGAGCCACGGGGCAGCCAGCGGCGGCAGCGGCCTCCAGAGCGGGGATCAGAGCCTTGGTGGCCTCGGCGTTGGCCTTGCCGTCCTCGGCGGTCTCCAGGAACTTGGCGATGAGCGCCTTGGTCTCCTCGGCGGTCTTCTCGTTGGCGGCCATCTCCTCCAGCTTGGCGATCAGGCGGTTGCGGATGGCCTTCTGGCCCATGTACATGCCCAGGCCGTGCTCGGCGTTATCCTCGAACAGGGAGTTGGCCCAAGCGGGACCCTTGCCCTCGCTGGTGGTAGCGTAGGGGGAGGTAGCGGCGGGGCCGCCCCAGATGGAGGAACAGCCGGTGGCGTTGGAGATGTACATCCGGTCGCCGAACAGCTGGGTGATCAGGCGGGCATAGGCGGTCTCGGCGCAGCCGGCGCAGGAGCCGGAGAACTCCAGCAGAGGCTTCTTGAACTGGGAGCCCTTGACGGTCAGGTCGGCCACGTCCTCCTTGACGGAGACGTTCTCCACCATGTAGTTGAAGGCGTCCTGCTGAGCCAGCTCCTCCTCCTGGTTGACCATGGTCAGAGCCTTGGTGGGGCAGATGTTGGCGCAGACGGAGCAGCCCATACAATCCAGGGGGCTGATGGCCATGGCGTACTTGTACACGCCCTTGCCCTTGCCGGCCTTCACGTCCACGATCTTGGCGGAGGCGGGAGCCTTGGCGGCCTCTTCCTCAGTCAGCATGAAGGGACGGATGGTAGCGTGGGGGCAGACATAGGCGCACTGGTTACACTGGATACACTTGTCGGAGTTCCAGGTGGGCACGGAGACGGCCACGCCGCGCTTCTCGTAGGCGGCGGCGCCCAGCTCGAAGGTGCCGTCCACATGCTCGGCGAAAGCGGAGACCGGCAGGCTGTCGCCGTCCATGCGGTCCACGGGCTCCAGAATGTTCTCCACCATCTTGACCAGCTTGGCGGGACCGGTCAGGACGCTCTCCTTCTTGGCGTCCTCGGCGGTGGCCCAGTCGGCGGGGATCTCCACCTTCTTGAAGGCGGTGGCGCCGGCGTCGATGGCCTTGTGGTTCATGTCCACAATGTCCTGGCCCTTCTTCAGGTAGGACTTGGTGGCGGCGTCCTTCATGTAGCCGATGGCCTCTTCCTGGGGCATGACCTTGGCCAGAGTGAAGAAAGCGGACTGGAGAATGGTATTGGTGCGCTTGCCCATGCCGATCTCCCGGGCCAGGTCGATGGCGTTGATGGTGTACAGCTGGATGTTGTTCTCAGCGATATACCGCTTGGCGTTGGCGGACAGGTGGTGCGCCAGCTCCTCGTCGGACCACTGGCAGTTGATCATGAACACGCCGCCGGGCTTGACGTCGCGGACCATGGGGAAGTCCTTGGTCACATAGGAGGGGTTGTGGCAGGCCACGAAGTCGGCCTTATTGATGTAGTAGGGGCTCTTGATGGGCTTGTCGCCGAAGCGCAGGTGGCTGATGGTCACGCCGCCGGTCTTCTTGGAGTCATACTGGAAGTAAGCCTGAACGTACTTGTCGGTGTGGTCGCCGATGATCTTGATGGAGTTCTTGTTGGCGCCCACGGTGCCGTCGCCGCCCAGACCCCAGAACTTGCACTCGATGGTGCCCTCAGCAGCGGTGTTGGGGGCCTTGTGCTCGGGCAGGGAGCTGTTGGTGACGTCGTCCACGATGCCCATGGTGAAGTGGTTCTTGGGAGCGTCCTGAGCCAGGTTCTCGTACACGGCGAAGACGCTGCGGGGAGGCGTATCCTTGGAGCCCAGACCATAGCGGCCGCCCACAACCACCTTGTCGGTGATGCCGGCGCCGGCCAGAGCGGTAACCACGTCCATGTACAGAGGATCACCCAGAGCGCCGGGCTCCTTGGTGCGGTCCAGAACAGCGATCTTCTTGGCGGTGGCGGGGATCGCCTCGATCAGCTTGTCGGCGCGGAAGGGCCGGTACAGACGGACCTTGATCAGGCCCACCTTCTCGCCATGGGCGTTCAGGTAGTCGATGACTTCCTCGGCCACGTCGCAGATGGAGCCCATGGCAATGATGACCCGGTCAGCGTCAGCGGCGCCGTAGTAGTTGAACAGCTTGTAGTCGGTGCCCAGCTTGGCGTTGATCTTGCCCATGTACTCCTCCACGATCTCAGGCAGAGCGTCGTAGTAGGGGTTGCAGGCCTCGCGGTGCTGGAAGAAGATGTCGCCGTTCTCGTGAGAGCCGCGCATGGTGGGCCGCTCGGGGTTCAGAGAGCGCTTGCGGAATGCCTCCACGGCGTCCATGTCCACCATCTCAGCCAGGTCGGCGTAGTCCCAGATGGCGACCTTCTGGATCTCATGAGAGGTACGGAAGCCGTCGAAGAAGTTGATGAAGGGGACGCGGCCCTTGATGGCGGCCAGATGGGCCACGGGAGCCAGGTCCATGACCTCCTGCACGTTGCCCTCGGCCAGCATGGCAAAGCCGGTCTGGCGGCAGGCCATGACGTCGGAGTGGTCGCCGAAGATGTTCAGGGACTGGGCGGCCACGGTACGGGCGGAGACATGGAAGACAGCGGGCAGCAGCTCGCCGGCGATCTTATACATGTTGGGGATCATCAGCAGCAGGCCCTGAGACGCGGTATAGGTGGTGGTCAGAGCACCGGCATTCAGAGAGCCGTGGACGGTACCGGCGGCGCCGGCCTCAGACTGCATCTCAATGACCTTGACGGTGGTGCCGAAGATATTCTTCTGGCCCTGCGCGGCCCACTGGTCCACATAGTCGGCCATGGGGCTGGACGGAGTAATGGGGTAGATGCCGGCTACTTCAGTAAAGGCGTAGCTGACATACGCGGCCGCATTGTTGCCGTCCATGGTTTTGAATTTTCTTGCCATAGAGTTCCCTACTTTCTTCCTTATTTGGGGGACGGGCGGAAAACCGCCTGCCCATGTTCCATACATGTCTTCCTTGCCTCTGTCCGTGTCCCAAGAACAGTTATACCTATTATAACTGTATTCTTATAGGTCCACATGACAGTACCGCTCCCCGTCAGAGGGGAGCGGACCAGTTCAATTCGACGCCCATAAGTTTATCACCTTTTATTTCGTTTGTAAATCTTAATTAAGAAATTTTATGCTTTTTTTCAGCCCTTCCATACACAATAAATTATACCTTTTGACCATATCCCCTTATTTTCCCAGATCTCTTTCTCCTCCCAACAGGAGAAAGGCCGCCTCCCCAGAGTGCGGAACACCCTTGCCGGGCATGGTGCCGGCGAAAATGTCCGGTTGCAATCCGGCTTTGGAGCGGCTAAAATAGAACCGTGATCTGTCCCGGCTCACGGACGCGGGACAGACAGCAGTTTTGTCCGTCCCGGCTGCCCGGGGATCGGCCAGGAGGTTCCGACATGGTATGTTCAATCCGTTCACTGGGTCTGCACGGTGTGTCCGGTTACCCGGTGTCCGCAGAATGTGATCTGTCCGGCGGTCTGCCCGCCTTTACGGTAGTCGGCCTGCCCGACGCCGCCGTCAGCGAGGCCCGGGAACGGGTCCGGGCCGCCATCAAGAACTGCGGCTTCACCTTTCCCGTCAGCCGGATCACCGTCAATCTGGCTCCCGCTCATTTGAAAAAGGCGGGGACCCTCTACGACCTGCCCATGCTGGTGGGAATCCTGGCCGCCGGCGGACAGCTCCAATTAAAGGAGTCCAACTGCGCTTTTCTGGGGGAGCTGTCCCTGTCCGGCACCCTGCGGCCCTGCGCCGGCATGCTGCCCATGGCTCTGTGTGCCAAGCGGGAGGGGATCGAGGCTCTCTATGTGCCGGAGGACAACGCACCCGAGGCCACTCTGGCCGACGGCCCTGTCGTCTATCCTGTCCATGACGTGGCCCAGCTGGTACGCCACCTGTCCGGAGAGGAGCCCATCGCCCCCGCCCCGCCCTGGCGGCCCGGCCGCCGCGCCCCGCACTGCCCCGATCTTGACCAGGTAAAGGGGCAGGACCAGGTGAAGCGTGCTCTGGAGATCGCCGCCGCCGGCAGCCACAACCTTCTCATGTCCGGCCCTCCGGGCTCGGGCAAGTCCATGCTGGCCCGGCGGCTGCCCGGCATTCTCCCCGGCATGACCCGGCAGGAAGCTCTGGAGGCCACGGAGATCCACTCCGTCATGGGCCTCACCACCCCGGAATATCCACTGATCGACCTGCGGCCCTTCCGCTCCCCCCACCACACCATCTCTCCTATGGGGATGGCGGGAGGCGGCTCCACCCCCCGGCCAGGAGAGATCTCCCTGGCCCACAACGGAGTGCTGTTTCTGGATGAGCTGCCCGAATTTTCCAAGGAGGTGCTGGAGGTCCTCCGCCAGCCTCTGGAGGATGGCCAGGTCCAAATCTCCCGGGCCTCGGGCACCGTCACCTACCCCAGCCGCTTCATGCTGGTCTGCGCCATGAACCCCTGCAAGTGCGGCTGGTACGGCCACCCCTCCGGCCGGTGCCGCTGCACGGAGAACGAGGTCAAAAAGTACCTGTCACGGCTGTCCGGCCCTCTGCTGGACCGGATCGACATTTTTGTGGAGTCGGCCCCTCTGGAGTTCGAAGAGCTGTCCCGGCGGGAGCGGTCCGAGTCCTCTGCCCAGGTCCGTCAGCGGGTGGACCGGGCCCGGGAGCTCCAGCGCCGGCGCCAATCCGCCCCCTGCAACGCCCGGCTGGAACGGGAGGAACTGGACCGGTTCTGCGCCCTGGACGAGAGCTGCCGGCAGCTGATGCAGGGAGCCTTTGAGCATTTGGGCCTCACCGCGCGGAGCTATGACCGCATCCTGCGGGTGGCACGGACCATCGCCGATCTGGACGAAAGCCAGACCATTCAGGCCCCTCACTTGGCCGAGGCGCTGCAATACCGGCCGCCTGAGTATTTAAGACGGTAATTTTTATGGGGCTTTTGCGCTTTAATCTTTTTTTAATGATGGATAAAATCTCTTTCAACCCGGCTGTGGTATGGTAGACTCAGTATCAAGAACACACCGGACGAAAGGAGCCGATTTATGGAGATCACATTGGAACAGGTGGAACGTCTGCGGGACAAAGCGGACGTCAGCTATGCCCAGGCCAAGGAGGCCCTGGAATACAGCGGCGGCAACCTGCTGGACGCCCTGATCTATCTGGAGGAGAAGGGGGCCATTCCCCGGCCCGAAGGGGCCTACTATTCCACCCGGGGGGAGGGGCCGTCCGTCCAGGATGACCCGGTGGCCGAGCTGCCCGTCCCGGCCAAGGAGGCACGGAAGGAAAAGCCCAAGGTAGGGTTCTTCCGGCGCATCCGTTATCTGCTGCTGGACAACGAACTGGAGATCTGGCGGAAGGACCAGCCCATCACCGCCCTGCCGGTACTGATCCTGATCCTGCTGCTGGTCTTTGCCCTCTATGTGACAGTACCCCTGCTGATCCTGGGTCTGTTTCTGGGCTTCCGCTACCGCTTTTCAGGTCCCGATCTGGAGCGGGACAGCATTAACGACGTGATGGGCAACGTGGCGGACAGCGCCGCCGACCTGGGCCGCCAGGTCATGGATGAGCTCCGCAGCCAGCACGACAAGTATAAAGAGAAAAACGACAAACGGTGAGGTGAGGGAAGATGGCAGAGCGCATCCTCCTGGTGGAGGACGAGGAAAAGCTGGCCCGCATGGTGGAGATGGAGTTGAAATACGAGGGCTACGAGGTGGAGAAGGCCTTCGACGGCCGCACCGGCCTGGAACGGGCCCGGTCGGGAGACTTTGACCTGGTGCTGCTGGACATTATGCTGCCCCAGCTGTCAGGGATGGAGGTCCTCCGCCGCCTGCGCCGGGAGAGCCAGGTCCCCGTTATCATGCTCACCGCCCGGGACAGCGTTATGGACAAGGTGTCCGGTCTGGACTCCGGGGCCGATGACTATATCACCAAGCCCTTTGCCATCGAGGAGTTGCTGGCCCGCATCCGTGCCGCTCTGCGGGGCAAGGGGAGCCGGGACGGTCAGATCCTCTCCGCCGGCGAGCTGTCTATGGATGTGGAACGCCATCAGGTGACGGTAAAGGGCCGGGAAGTGGAACTGACCAAAAAGGAGTTCGACCTGCTGCGCCATCTGCTGGAAAACAAGGGGCGGGTCCTGTCCCGGGAAATGCTGCTGGACAGCGTCTGGGGCTTCGACTTTGTGGGCGAGACCAATTCGGTAGACGTGTACATCCGCTTCCTGAGAAGCAAGATCGACGAGACCTTCGGCATCAAACTGATCCACACCGTCCGAGGCGTAGGCTACGTCATTAAAGAGGAATAAATTTTAGTTTATCGTTTCATGTAGGGTGAGGGCTTGGTAGGGCGGGGGCTTATCCCTCCCCCTTTTGGCCTTCGGCCATTTCCCCCCGACGGGGGGAATCGTCCCCCGCCGTCCGACG
>Ga0129306_1001446_pt1 | contig 26810 bp, 26 predicted proteins | sample P827metagenome_FD_94438 | JGI IMG/M metagenome (GOLD analysis project Ga0129306, IMG submission 94438) | Capybara group fecal microbial communities from Wisconsin, USA - P827 metagenome | ecosystem: Host-associated > Mammals > Digestive system > Large intestine > Fecal | place: USA: Wisconsin...
GCTCTCCCAGCCACTGTATGAAGGCTGTCTTGTCACTGCTGTTATAGCCTGCCTTTTCATAGAAATGAAGGGTAGACTCTTTTTTAGATCCTGTAAGGAGCATCATCTTGTAGCAGTTCTCCTTTTCGGCTATCTCCCTTGCATAGTCAAGGCACTGTCCTGCCAGTCCTCTTCCCCTGTAATCTGCGTGGGTCACCACGTTCTCAACAAAGGCGTATGGACGCACATTTCTTGTAAGGTTGGGGATGATGACACAGACACAGGAGGATACGATCTTACCGTCTATCTCATTGACGATCAGATGGTGGTTCTTATCCTCCATGATCTGATCCCAGGTATCCCTGAGATGATCGTCCTTTTCGGGGATGCTTTCCTCGTGAAGGAACAGATAAAGTTCCAGGATCTCATCCAGGTCTTTTCTTTCTGCTTCTCTGATCATATTTGGTCCTATCAGAGTATGCCGTTAAGGGCGCCTGTAATGACGATAGCAAGGACTACATCAATAACAGTAAAGAGGACGAACACACCAAGACATGCAAAGAACTTGGCCACGCCGTTCATCTTCCTGTTTACGGCAATACCGGAACAGATAAATGCTCCGCCTCCGTTGAGGGCTCCACCTACAGCGCCACCGATAACAAGGAAGAAATCGACGATGAAAAGGATGTAGAAGACCCAGATCCATCCGGGCATCTTTTCAGGCTTATAGTTCTCACCTGTAGCTACGTTAATTCCGTTTCTTGCAAGAACCGGTTCTTTTCCCTTGATGCAGAGCTTAAGATCGTCTCCCTGGTTATTGGGAATCTGATATACAGATACGATCATGTTGCTCTCTTTTGATCTGTACTTGTTGATCTTGACGGGATCACTTCCGTCGATACTGATCTTATTCTTTTCAAGAGTCACCGTGTGACTCATTCCCATTGAATCCGTAAAGTTCCAGTTTCCTGCAGGTGCTGCCATAATATGCCTCCCTCAATATTTGCTAGATAACATTATACTCTTTTATCGCATTTTTCAGTTCTTCTATGTGGCCGTTAAAACAGTGGTCCGCATCATGTATGGGAACAAGAGTGGCGTTGTCATAGAGCTCCACTGCCTTCTGAGCATAAAAGAAGGGTACTGTCTCATCTGCATCACCATGGATGATCAGGACTTTTCCGTGGTATCTTTCTATCTCATCTTCCACGTGGAAAGTCTGGGCCACACGGATATAATCTCCTGAAAGTTCCCATGTCTCTGATATGACTTTTTCGGGAATATTGTCAGGGTCGAAACCGTTGCCCAGGATAGATCCTTCCCGCGCGTTCTCAGGGATCATCCAGGCGGGAGATAAAGGTATTATCGCCTTGAAGATATCAGGACACATACCGCCCATGAGCATGGTCAGAAGACCGCCCTGGGAATGACCGCACATATAGATATCTGTCACGTCGTCCATCGACCTGATGTAATTCACCACGGAAAGAGCATTTGTCATCCACTTAAAAAGGGTGTGGTCGAAGAACTTTCCGTCACTTCCGCCGTGGCCGTACATCTCCACTCTAAGGACAGAGATACCGCAGTCAAGAAGAGCATCCTTAGCAGCTAATATATGGTCCTCTTCCATATGTCCGGTAAAACCGTGGACCAGAAAACATAGAGGTCCTTTTTCCATTCCAAGGGGACGCTCCAGCTTTGCGTGAAGACGTATCCCGTCACTGTCGATATAAAACTCCTTACAGGCCATAATGATCCCTCCATATCCATGCTCGTCTTTAAGGATGATTCTACCATAATCGATTTCCGAAAAACGGCACGGATAGTGTAAAATAATAGGTGGTGGGATAAAGATAGAAAGGATATATGTGCCATGTGTGAGAATATTCGTGATACGTTCCTGGATGAGATCGGTATCTACTACTCCAAAGGTGAGATGCCGTCCAAGATATCCATAAATATGCGCCGCGCTCTTGCGGAGCATAAGAAGCGCCTTCAGAGCAAGGGTATTACCTATAATGCAAGATTCGTCCGGACAGATAATGACCACGCCAACGAGATTTCCTTCAGATCTATAGACATCACCTCCGACAGGCGTTCCGGTCAGGAATACAAGGTTGCCGGCTTTAAGATGACCAACAGCTACAGGCACTGTAATGCCGTTACCGAGATGTCGGACGGCACCCATAATGTCAGATGCGACGAAGCATCTGATGATGTTGTTTACTGCCACATCATAGACAGGGAGGATCCCACTGCACCTGCAGATGATGACATCATCATCGAGTGCCCCAACTGCGGCCATACAGGATCCGCCAGGATCTTCGTGGACGGCTGTCCCATGTGTAGCACCAAGTTTGAGATAAACGACCTTTATCCCTGCGTAAATTCCTACTACTACATGCCCTGGCCCATGCCTAAGCCCAACTTTGTAGACAAGGCTTTACAGAGGGGAAAGACTGTAGCCTTCATTACAGGACCCATCATAGGAAGCATGATCTTCTTCTTCACTCTGTTGTTCTACAACAACATCATCCTACCTCTGATCGCAGGTGTCATAACGACCCTTCTCTTCGGATGGATCGCCTTCCTGATCACCTTCTTTATCGGTCAGGCGATAGCATCTGCTCAGGCTGTGGCGGGCGTAGCTTCAATGGCAGCTAACACCCTTGATATGACAGCAGCCACCAACAGCAAGAGAAAGACAGAAGAAGCCATCAAACCATATGATCCCGATTTCGTCTTCGACATCTTCGAAGGAAAGATCATATCCTCTATCCGCACCATCGCCTACTCCGACGACAGGAACGGATGCAGCCTTTATGCCGGAAAGGATGACCTGTCCTTTATGGACGATCTCATCGATGTCCGTTACAGAGGCGCCCTGAGATACGATAAGGTCGTTCTGGTGGGTGATTATATTCACGCCGTCATGACTGCTTATCTGGATAATATCTACTACAAAGAGGGCAAGTTCCTGAGAGGAAAAGAGAACTTCACTGTGGAACTTGTAAGGCGAAAAGAAGCCAGGACTCCGGTACAGTTCTCAGCCTACAGCGTTAACTGCAAAAGCTGCGCAGGAACCTTCGATGCAGTCCTCTCAAAGAAGTGTCCATTCTGCGGTCAGGAATACGAACTGGCAAGTCAGGACTGGACCATAATACAGCTGGTCAAGACAAAGTAAAAAAGAAGATCCCCAAACAGGGGATCTTTTTTATTCATCGATATATCCGGGATTGAGTCTCTTCATTATCTCTCTTATCTGAGGCTGTGACTCGCTCAGGACTTCCACGCATCTGGGATCAAACTGGATACCCTTTCCTTCCTCTATCATGCCCATTGCCCGGGAAAGAGGGAAAGCCGGCTTATATACACGGGGTGATGTAAGGGCATCCAGGACATCCGCAACAGCCATGACCCTGGCAGACAGCGGGATCTCTTCTCCCTTAAGTCCCTCAGGATATCCCTGACCGTCCCATCTTTCGTGATGGTAGGCAGCCATGTTCCTGGCCTCCCTGAGATAATCCTCTCCTTCGACATCAGTGATAGCCTTGTTGATTATCGCCTTGCCGGCCGTGGTATGGGTCTTCATGATCTCATATTCTTCATCTGTGAGCTTACCGGTCTTATTGAGGACCGCATCGGGGATCTGGATCTTTCCGATATCATGAAGAGGCGCAGACTTGATAACAGCTTCGATATACGAAGGTGTAAGAAGCTCAGGATAATAACCCCTGCTCTTCAGCCCCTCAAGGATCAACCTTACATATGCGGCGGTCTTCTGGATATGTGCACCGGTATCCGAATCACGGACCTCCACCATATCAGCCATCAGGATCATGAGTCCGTTCTGCATCTTAAGGATATCCCTGAACTGCTTTGCCATATCCGTTTCCATCCTGCTGACGGTGCGGTACAGGTCCCCCACTTCGTTCTCAGCCCGGATATCCATCTTTTCCAGCTTGGAAACACTGCTGTCCATAGCATCCTGGTCACCGATATTACTTATGAAATCATTGGACGCATCGGTGATACCTGTTATGGGATAGATAAGGGAATATTCGATCTTTATGACATATGCTCCGATGACGATCACCGTGAATATTGCTACGAAGATCACGACATTTCTGATGTACTGCTGAAGGTCCTCGGTGATGTCGTTGATATCGATCTCGACACAGAGAAGTCCCACAGGCTCTCCGTCGTTGTCGAATAAGACCTTATATCCGTTGAGCATGTGTCCGTATTCATCAGAGTATCCTTCCAGGACCCCGCTCTCCTTCTGACCATCCTTAACGGCCTTCTGAAGGATCTTTAAAGTCTCATCCTCGAAGCTTCCCTCTTCACAGGGAGTTCCCAGGTAGGTATATTTTCCGCCTGCCTCCAGCTCCTCTGTCGTCTTGGTATTTATGGCATATGTCAGACTGTGGATATCATCGATATCATCAAAATAGACTGCATAGAGATAGTCGATATCGGAAGCTTCCTTGATCTTATTCAGGCGCTCTCTCATATCCTCATATCCAAGATGGGCCTCCCTGTCAGCGATCATATCCCCGAAGGAATAGTCCGACGCGATGATATATGCGTTCTCAAGTACGGTGACAGTATACTTTTCGTAGTTCGCCCGTACGTTCTTCTCGAAAAGATGGTAACCGATAAACACCACCACTACCGTAAGTACGATGATAGCGATGACCGAATACAATGCAGCTACGATCTTTATGCTTATTCCTTTTTTGCGCTTATCTGCCAATACTCATTCTCCATAACACTTTTTCTCTTACAGCGCGATATCGCTGACCAGCTTTTCCACATCTTCCATTTTTACAACGGAAACTACACGGACCGGCGGAAAAACGAATCGACAAAACCCTGAAATTCCACGGCATCTCCTTTCCCCTCTCACATTTTCAACTATAGACCGCAGAGTTACATTATGTATTTTATTATTTTCTCCCGTCTATTTCTATCACTGTCCCGTTTGTTAATCAATTGTTCACTACGGGGAAATCTTATTTACTTCCGGTTAACTATTCCATGCGTTTTGTTATCATCTCCACAATAAATCCACAAATATGGATTATAATTACCTCATGAAAAAGATCCTTGTAGTGGAAGATGAACCTGAGATAAGAGATCTGATGATCAATTATCTGTCCCGGGAGGGATTTTATATCGATCCCGCAGAAGACGGTGTTCAGGCACTGTCTATGTTTGAAGCCGTTAAATATGATCTTGTCCTGCTGGATATCATGATCCCCAAGATCGACGGGTTCGGGGTCTGCGAAGTCATCAAGGAGCGTTCCGATACACCGGTTGTCTTCCTGTCCGCTTTAAGCGATGACAGATCCCAGATCAGGGGGTATGACCTCATGGCAGACGATTATGTCACCAAACCTTTTTCAATGCCCGTCCTGGTGAGAAAGATCAACGCTCTGCTCCGGAGAAATAACAGGACAGATGATAATGCGGGAAACGTGATCTCCTGCGGTGACGTTGTCATCAACAAAGACACCATGGAAGTAAAGGTTGCCGGCAGAGATATAGAACTGACCGCGCGGGAATTCGACATCCTTCTTACACTTTCCCAAAAGCCCGGAAGGATATTTTCAAGAGAGATGCTCCTGGATCTTCTGTGGGACTACAACTCGCTGGTAGATGAAAGGATCGTAGACAGTCATATCAAGAACCTGCGCCACAAGATGGGCGGAGATTACATTGAGACCGTAAGGAGCAAGGGATACAGATTTGCAAAGAAAGATATTTAACAGATTGTCGGTAAAGGTCTTCCTTATATCGTTTACCGTCCAGGTCCTGTCGGGCCTGCTCATCTGTTTTGTCCTCTATTCACAGACACCGGAGATGTTCTATTCACCAAAGGACGAACTGGATGATCTTATCTATGAGCTCAGAGACGTATCAAAGGAAGAGGGCATAGACCTGATCGACGACTACATCAGGCGGACCGGCATGGAACTGGCTTTCTTTGACCAGTCGCAGTTCCTGAACGGCAGGGTCAATACTCCTCTGGATGACATGGGAGATCTCACCATCAAGACAGTCGAAGACTATAAGGATGCTATCGAGAAGTCTTATGATGCTGAATCAGATATGGGAACTTTCGGTGTTTACTTTAATGATGATCCCACAGATTATCTTGTCCAGTATTTCGACTATGGAGTAAAGACAAATCTCATCCCCCGGGCAGTGGGCAGGAGTTATCCGAAGATGATAGCTGTAGTCGTCTCTCTGTCCCTTATAAGTTCCCTCATTTACACCCTGCTCTTCGCCCGTCCCGTTAGAAAGCTCAGCGAAGCATCAGCAAAGATGGCGAATATGGATTTTACGGCAAGATGTAACGACAGGAGAGGCGACGAGATCGGAGATCTTGCCCGCGACCTGAACACCATGTCAGCTGCTCTGGGCCAGAAGATCAGAGAGCTTGAAGCAGAGATCGTCAGGGTAAAGGAACTCGAGAGCCAGAAGGAGGTGTTCTTTTCCGCTGCCTCCCACGAACTGAAGACTCCCGTTACGATCCTTGAAGGCCATATCCGTGGCATGATAGAAGGCGTCGGCCCGTACGAAGACCATGATGAATATCTGTCCAGAGCGCTCAGGACCGTAAAGCGCATGGAGAGCCTTATAAACGAGATCCTCACCGCTTCGAGGATGCAGTCTTCAGGAGATGTGGTCATGTCAGAGACCGATATGGGAAAGATCCTGAACGAAAAGATCTCTGAAGCAGACGAGCTCTTCCTGATCAGGGATATATCCGTGGAAAAAGATATCGGTGATGACCTGTCCTTCAAGGGCAGCAAAGACCTCACAGGAATGGCCGTCAGTTCCTTCATAAGTAACGCGGTATTTTATTCAGCGGAAGGGGCATCCATCGACATATCATCCCACAAGGAAAACGGGAACATCATAACCCTCATCGAAAACAGTAATGCCCATATAGACGAAAAGGATATCGATCATCTTTTCGAACCCTTCTACAGAGCCGATCGATCAAGGACATCCAGGGACGGAGGAAGCGGTCTGGGGCTTTATATAGCAAAGCTCATCATCACAAAACAGGGCGGCAGCTGCAGGCTCTGCAACACAGATCAAGGCGTCACTGCGGAGATCATCCTTCCCTCCACATAAGATCCATATTATCTCCCTTTGTACTCCATATTGATCTGATAGCATCATGGTAAAGATCATAAGGGAGGTTTTCTCAAAAAATGAAAAGAACAGATCTTATAAAAAAGTGTATCTCATCAGCAATGCCGCTGGTATTGATGATCACATCATCAGCATGTGTAAACACACCCGAAAAAGAAGAAATAACAGAAAAAACCAGTCTTGTTAACCACATGACAGACCGTGAGCTCTCTGAAGCAGAAGAGACAGGATTTATGCTCCTCAGCCACCCCTGGGAAGCATATATGGAACCCGCTTCAGATAAGTTTACGCAGTATCAGACAAAGATCGTTTTCCAGCCCGGACTTGGAGCGATAGTAAACGGAGATCCGGTCTTTAACGCGCTTCCTTCCGAAGACTACGACGGTGGCAGCGGGACAGTAACATATATGCATATGGATAACGGTACAAATGGTTTCTCCATGGAAGATATCGTTTACGAAGATTACGAAGACTTTAAGGCACAGCTAAGGTCTCTGATCGACGAAGATATCGCAGCAGGTTATCAGCAGGTTCCCGCCGACGAAGAGTACGAAGCCATCATCAGGTTATACGATGCAGTTATAGAAGGTACCGTGGAACCTGCAGAAGAAGGCGAGATCGATGAATATATGGATTGGTATTATTCCGGTCAGACTTCCACAGACGAATACAGTTTCTACTGGCAGATGGATGATGAAGCCGTCTCACAGATCCAGGACTCCATACACGAATATCACCTTTACGACGAGGAGCTTGATATCGATTTTGTGGTACATGTTACAGTACCGCCGGAATATGATGAAGAAAAGGCATATCCCGCACTTGTGATGACTGATGCTGTCTGGAGGTTCAGCGACGTAACCGACCTTTACGCTGCCATGGAAGAAGGAGATGCAGACCCCCAGCTTCTCATCACCATCGGATTCGATTACGATACCGACAGCTGGGATAACGAGGTCCGCGGAAATATACTCTGCGACCATAAAAAGGAATTTCTGGACTTTATAACAGATAACCTGATGCCCTACTTGAGCGAAAGATATGAGATAGATACAGACTCATCCACACTGTTTGGACATTCCCAGGGCGGAGTCTTTACCCACTATGCGGCATTCAATTACGACCTTTACGACAACAAACCCTTTAAGAGATATATCATCGCAAGTCCCACCTTCTGGACACCTTATTTTACGGATGTCAGCGACTACGACGAATACCAGAGCGAATACGGGTATTTTGAAAGAAACGAAACCTACGACAGGGAGCTCCTTATAACTGCCGGCGATCAGGAGGACGAGGATTACGCCGACTACTACGGCACCAACGATTCGACAACACAGGGTGTGGAACATCTCGCAGAGCGCCTTGACGCATACGGTGTGGAAACATACGAAGTGAAGATCTATAACAGCCACCACTACCAGTATGTCCACGATATGCTCATTGAGTATATCTGTTCAAAAAACTAGTTCCCGACCGAGTAGATGATTCCCGATTTCGGGAATCTTTCCGGCACATACCAAGATCAGAACTCTATCTGAAGGCCGGAGCGGAGCTGCTGAAGGCTGTCTCCAAGTTCCTCTTTTAGGATCCCGTATGCACGGTCTTTGGTGCAGTGCCCTGTGAAAACATAGGATATCCCGCTCTCCTTTATCTTCCTGCCCACTTCACGGATCTCCTCACTGCTCTTATTGAACAGATGAAGACCTCCGATAAGACCGTAGATCTTTTTACCGGGAAAAGTTTCAGCTACTTCGTTAATTATGTTCACAGCTCCTCCGTGGGAACAGCTGTTCAGGATGAGAAGCCCTTTATCTGTTTCAATGACCAGGCTCTGTTCATGTGAAAGATCATCGGGCTTCCATCCCCTGTCAGTCCTTATGTACATCTTCCCACGCCTGCCTATCTCAGCAAGACCCGGTGTCTTATGGGGAATGAGATATGCACCTTCGCAGAGTCTGTAGTCTCCGGAAACAAATTCTATCCTGTCGCTGTATCTTTCCAGGACATGCCTTTTGATACCGAAATAGATCATGCAGAAAAAGATCTTTCCGTAACAGTTCTCAGCAGCACTCTCCCGGAGATAGAACTTCGCCTTACTGTTCTCCTCAAAAAAACGCGGCATGCCATTTGCGTGATCACAGTGCGCATGGCTCAGGACTCCGTAATCTATATCAGCGGGATCGTATCCCAGCTTTTTCAGATTGACGGCAAAAAGACCTGATCCTCCGGTATCCAGAAGTATCTTTTTTCCCTCATGTTCAACAAGGATGGAAAGGCCCCATTCGCCCTTTATATCACCAGAAGGCTTATTATCTACAAGTACTGTGATCTTATCCTGCATATCCGTTATCCTAAAAGCTGCATCAATCCAGCCAGTATCGCTGCAAATACAGGGTATCCGATGCAGGTACCGATCCACTTCTTGATCCATGATTTCTTATGTATATAGGGCATGAGATCTTCAGTTCCTGGAATGATCCATGCCTTCGTGTGTCCGACCCAGTACCAGTCTATGAACAGGCGGTCAAACAATCCGCAAATCAAATACATGATCGTAAGCTGAATAAATCTTTCCGTGAAGCCCGTTGCTTTATTAACGAAAAACACCGTCAGAGGGGCGGCTATCAGAAGCGCAGACATAAATACAGCTCCTGAACATAACTTATTCTTCTTGATCTGTTCCTTCGTGATAAGGCCCATCTCGACAACGCGCTCCTTCACGGGCTCTTCGTAGTATTGAACCCCGCCTACAGGACCGTTCTGGATGTTAATGACACACACCAAAAGCAGAATAAAACTCAACACTAATCCTTCGATAATTGCTAAGATCATTTCAACACTCCTTTCCTTCGGTCAGATCTTCATATATCGGTAGATCGAATCAAAAATGAGATCCACATTCGTTTCCAGTGATCCTTCAAATAACGTCTCCCTGTTCTGGTACAGCGCATATATCGACTTGATGAAGTTGACGACGACACCGGGGTCTACATCCTCTCTTATGCCTTTTATCTTCGGCAGCAGATACTCGAACTTCTTGAGGTCGTATACTGTACTGAAGTATGTTGTATCGGTAAGATGAGACCTGAGCCAGACCCAGTCGTCCAGGCTGATCTTAAGAAAGAAATTGTTCTCGGGTCTGAATCTCTCGCGGTAGGCGCTAAGGAACTTCTTTAACGGGAGCGTACCGTCCTTCGCAAAAGCTGCCGCCATCTTAAGCTCTGCTTCCTTCTCGACTTCCCGGATCAGCGCCAGTACGAAGCTCTCCTTAGAATCATAGAAAAGATAGAATGACCCGACAGCAACGCCGGCAGCCTTAGTGATCTTCGCTATGGTCATCTTCTTAAACCCGATGGTGGTACTGAGATCAAATCCGGCCGCTATGAGCTTTCCCTGGATCTCATCCTTCTGCTCTTGAGTAAATGCAACTGCCATGATCATTTCCTTTCTATGAATATCTATTATCACTTATTCATGTGAATATTATCATGTAATTATTCATACGTCAAATGTTTTTTTATTGTATGATATAGATATCGATCACGCCGCAACGATGCAAGGAGGAATAAGACATGTTAGGTAATTTCAGTTATATCAATGCTACAAAACTTTACTTCGGTGACGATTCGCTCAAGTATCTGAACGAAGAACTCCCGAAGTACGGAAAGAATGTCCAGCTCATATACGGCGGCGGTTCCATCAAAAAGAACGGTATCTACGACGAAGTAGTAAAGATCCTTAAGGATAACGGAAAGAACATCATCGAGGACGGCGGCGTTATGCCGAACCCTACAGTGGAAAAACTCTATGAGGGCATCAGGATCGCCCGCGAGAATAATGTTGACCTGCTACTTTCTGTGGGCGGAGGTTCATGCTGCGACTATGCCAAGGCTGTTTCCGTCTCCGTCAATTGCGATGAGGATGCCTGGGATAAGTACTTCCTGAGAATGGAAGAACCCACATGTGAGATCGTTCCTGTGGGATGTGTCCTTACAATGGCAGGTACAGGATCCGAGATGAACGGCGGTTCAGTCATAAGTAATCACGATCAGAAACTTAAGATCGGACATGTATTCGGAGATGAGGTTATGCCGAAGTTCGCCATCCTCAATCCGAAGTTCACTTATTCCCTTCCCAAGAGGCAGATGGTGGCCGGTATCTACGATATCTTCAATCACATATGTGAGCAGTATTTCTCAGGTGAGGATGACAACACCAGTGACTACATATCTGAAGCACTCATGAAGTCGGTTATCCACAGTTCCCTCATCGCCATCGAGGATCCGGAAGACTATGAAGCAAGGTCCAACATAATGTGGACAGCTACCTGGGCTCTCAACACTCTTATCGCAATGGGAAAGACCGAAGACTGGATGGTACATATGCTCGGCCAGTCCGTGGGAGCATATACAGATGCTACACATGGAATGACACTGTCGGCAGTATCCCTTCCCTACTACCGTTACATAATGCCTTACGGCCTTAAGAAGTTTAAGCGCTTTGCAGAAGAAGTCTGGAACGTATGTCCTGAGGGCAAGACAGATGAGCAGATCGCAGAGGAAGGCCTTAAGGCTATGGAAGACTGGATGAAGACCATCGGAGTTTCTCTCAACATCTCTGAACTCGGTGCAACAGAAGATATGATCGACGGCATCACGGAAGGCACCTTCATCCTTGACGGCGGATATAAGGTCCTGACAAAGGATGAGATCAGGGAGATACTCAGGAAGAGCCTGTAAGATCACCCGGAAGATCAAAAGATGACAAGTAAGACCAACAAATATTCAAGGACTCTGACTGCATGTTATCTGGCCTTTATTACACAGGCGATAACAGCTAATCTGGCGCCGCTCCTGTTTATCAGGTTCCACACTGAATTCGGGATATCCCTTGGAAAGATAGCCCTGATACCGATAATGTTTTTCGTTACACAGATAACGGTCGATATCATCTGTGCAGGTCTTATAAAGAATATCGGATACAGGATGGGCGCACTCCTGTCTGAAGCTCTTGCCGGAGCAGGACTTGTTGGTCTGGCATTTCTACCGTTTGTACTTCCGAATCCCTTTGTGGGGATAATCATCAGCACTGTCGTTTATGCTGTTGGAAGCGGTCTGATAGAAGTGCTTGCAAGCCCGATAGTTGAAGCCTGTCCCTTCGATAATAAAGCTTCCGTCATGAGTCTTCTGCACTCTTTTTACTGTTGGGGATGTGTCGGTGTCATAATGCTCTCCTCTGCTTTCTTTTATGTGTTCGGTCTTGATCACTGGAGATGGCTTCCGTGCGTATGGGCGCTGGTTCCATTGATCAACATCATAAATTTTGCAGTATGTCCCATCGAATCACTTACCGAAGACGGCAAGGAGATGAGTGCAGGGCAGCTGTTTAAGACACCTCTGTTCTTTCTGGGGATAATCCTCATGATCTGTGCCGGTTCTTCAGAGCTCGCAATGGCGCAGTGGTTTTCGGCATTCGCAGAATCTGCCATCGGTCTTCCAAAGACTATCGGCGATCTTGCCGGTCCCTGCCTGTTTGCAGTAGCGATGGGCATAAGCAGAGTCATCTACGGTAAGTTCGGTTCAAAGATGCATCTTACGACATTCATGCTGGGTTCCGGCATACTTTGCCTGATGTGTTATCTTGCCGCATCACTCTCCGCATCTCCTGTTGTCTGTCTCATCGGCTGTATCATATGCGGATTCTCTGTCGGTATCATGTGGCCCGGTACTATCAGTATACTTTCAAAGAAGCTTCCCTCCGGCGGTACCGCCATGTTTGCGCTCCTTGCCATGGCAGGTGATGTCGGCGGTGCAGTTGGCCCGGGCATCGTAGGATCCATCGCACAGATCAACAGCGATGACCTGAAAAAAGGAATGCTTGCCGGCGCAGTCTTCCCTCTTGTGCTGATACTGTCGGTCATCGGGATAAAGATGAGCCGGTCTTCTGACCGCAGCTGATCTGCTTTTCTGAGACACCGGGTTTTAATACATATCGCGGGCAGTGACCGCTTGGTATGCCTGGATGTACCGCTTAGTTCTACACCTGTTGTTGCCCCCCTTGGAGCATGGTAAGATGCGCTCACAACAAGATTTCCAAGGGAGATATGAACATGAATACTATCAATCTTACAGTTAACGATCAGAGCCTCAGCGCACTTAAGAAGGACGCACAGATAACCCAGAAAAGAGGACTGCCTTTCATGATGGCATCCGTCGTCATATGGTCTTTGATCCTGCTCTTGCAGTTCTGGGCCAAGCCTATCATTACCATCAACTTCTACACTTTTATGTGCTCAAGTCTTTTGATGCCTTTGGCTTTTGGTTTCTCCAAGATAGTAAAAGCCGATATCTTTAAGAAGACCAATAACCCTGTAAACAAGCTCGGTTTTCTGTGTACGATGAACCAGATGCTCTATCTCTGCATCGTAATGTGGGCGTTCAGCAAAAGTCCTGAATCGATGATGATGCTTTATGGGATGGTTTTCGGAGCGCATCTTTTCCCCTACGCATGGGTGTATGACAGCAGATCTTATGGTATCTTTGCTATAGTAGATACAGTAGGTGTCCTTCTGCTCAGCAATGCCTTTGGCAATGCAGCAGCTGCTGCCTTCATGGTCGTGATGCAGATCGCATTAAGCCTGCTCCTGCTATTGGAAGCAAGAAAGGATAATAGGGAAAATTGAAAGCGGAAATAATCCAGGATCCGGCGGAGGAGATCGTACGCGTTGAGATACACTGCAGTGATGTAACGCGCGAAGTATCCAAACTTAAGTGCTATATAGAGAATTACAGGACCGGATTAATAGGTACCGAGAACGGCACCAAGCTCATGGTAGGTCTTAGTGAGATCTTATATATCGAGTCCGTAGACAAGAAGACTTTCATCTACACGGATAACAGTGTACTGAATACAGACAAACGACTTTATGAACTGGAGGAACTGCTCGATAAGAGCGACTTCTTCAGGTGTTCCAAGTCAGTGATCATTAATATCAACAAAGTAGTAAAGCTTAAGCCGGAGATAACGCGCAATATACTTGCCACTCTCACAAACGGTGAGGTGGTCGTAATATCCAGGCGCTATGCTACCGAACTAAAGAAACTGATAGGTGTTTGATTATGGGCAGAGTAAAACAGATTTTGTGCGGTATAAGAGACGGAATGGCATATGCTTTCTCGTGGTTGGTGATCTGTACAGTTGCTGTATCGCTTATAGGCGGTAAAAATGCTGTCCCGGTCTCTTTCCTGATAAAACTATTTGCTTTATGCTTATGGGCCGTGATCTCATTCATGGTCTGCTTCAAGACTCAAAGGATCCAGAAGAAAGGTTTTATCTTCTCACTTACGCTTTTTTACATTCTCTTTATACCGGTGGAGGTCCTGATGTTCTTTGCTATGCACATCTTTAGTGGCACCGGCAATCCGGTGGGGTGGATAGTATTTGGTGTGATAGTGGCCCTGTCTTATCTTTTATCATTGCTCATAGATCACTTCGTTATGAAACGCGACGCAGAAGTATACACAAGGAAGATTCTCGACTATACATCGAAGAAGACATGATTGATGTACAATTAGAATATCAGCAACATTGTATTTGTGGTCAAATTGTTGGCCAGATCTAGGATCTCGTGCAAAAAAGATCCCGAAAGCCTCATATATCAGGCTTTCGGGATCTCAGTTCTGGCGGAGCCGGTGGGATTCGAACCCACGTGCCCTTTCGGACAAACGGTTTTCAAGACCGCCTCGTTATGACCACTTCGATACAGCTCCGTATCTCATGCCCGAGTATTGTACTTTATTTCTTTTTGTTTTTCAATGCTTTCCTTATGGTAAAATACACTCATGGCTGATCACGAGAACAACATCTTTACAGGAGAACGCCCCCTTTACGGAAGTAAGGGGCTGGTCGTTAAGTCCTGTATTTTCGAGGATGGAGAGTCCCCCATCAAGGAATGCTCTGATATCTCCCTGGAGGGATGCACCTTCAGATGGAAGTATCCCATATGGTACAGCAGTGATATCAGGGTAACGGATTCCACCTGGGAGGAGAATGCCAGGGCAGGTGTATGGTACTGCAATAACGTATCTGTCCATAATTCCCTCATAAATGCCCCTAAAAACTTCAGGAGATGCTCCGGGGTATCTCTTTCGGGTGTATGCTTTACAAACGCCTTAGAGACGTTCTGGGGCTGCAGCAGGATATCCCTTAAGGATGTTGAGGTCACCGGAGACTACTTCGGCATGAACTGCAGCGATATAACGGCGGACAACCTTACCATCAACGGAAACTATTCCTTTGACGGCGCCAGGGATATAGTGATAACCAACTCAAAGCTCATAACAAAGGATGCCTTCTGGAACTGTGAGAACGTCACTGTAAAGAACTCCTTTATCAGCGGAGAATACATCGGCTGGAACTCAAAGCATCTGACCTTTGAGAACTGCACCATCGAGAGCCTTCAGGGACTCTGCTATATTGAGGATCTCGTGCTCCGTAACTGTACTCTCAACGATACGACTCTCGCCTTTGAGTTCTCTTCAGTAGATGCACAGCTGAACGGCAAGGTGGACAGTATACTGAATCCGTCACGTGGAACGATAAGGGTTCCTTCCATCGGTGAGCTGATAGTGGAACCTGACCGCGTGGATGAAGGTGCAACAAAGATAGAATGTGAAAAGATCGAAAAGAGATCCGACCGCCCTGAGTGGCTTAAGTGAGGTCTGCTATGAAATATGATTTTGATACACCCGTACAGCGCTACGGGACCGATTCCATCAAGTGGAAAGTAGAAGAGAACGAGCTTCCCATGTGGGTGGCTGATATGGACTTTAAGACAGCTCCTAAGATCATTGAGGCTCTTTCCTCCCGCGTGGAACACGGAGTATTCGGATATCCCTATGTATCGGATGACTGGTCCCGTGCTTACGCATCCTGGTGGAAGAGCCGCCACGGCCTTGATATGGATCCGGATCATCTTCTCTTCGTAACAGGTGTTATCCCTGCTATCTCCAGCTCTGTAAGAAAGCTCACCACACCCAACGAAAATATAGTCATACAGACACCTGTCTATAATGTGTTTTTCAACTGCATAAAGAACAACGGCGCGCGTGTCCTGGAAAACAGGCTCGTCTATTCTGACGGCACATACAGCATAGACTGGGAGGATCTGGAGAAGTCATTATCCGATCCCCAGACCACCATGATGATCTTATGTAATCCCCAGAATCCTGCAGGTAAGATCTGGGACAGGGAGACACTTTCCCGCATAGGTCTTCTCTGTCATAAGTACGGAGTTACCGTCATATCTGATGAGATCCACTGCGATATCGCAAGACCGGGTACTTCCTATGTGCCCTTTGCGTCTGTTTCAGACATCTGTGCAGACATCTCCATCACATGCCTTTCACCTACAAAAGCATTTAATATAGCAGGCATTGGAACAGCTGCCGTTTATATACCGAACGACCGTCTCCGCCATAAGATCTTCAGAGCCATTAATACTGATGAAGTGGCAGAGCCTTCCGTATTCGCATGCCTGTGTTCCACGACTGCATTTAATGAATGCGGAGACTGGCTGGATGAGATGAATTCTTACGTATTTGATAACAGGTCTTTTGCTGAGGAGTTTATTTCAGAAAATATACCTTCTCTCCACGTTGTTTCGGGGGATGCTACATACCTTCTCTGGGTGGATATCTCTGCCCTTGAGACCACATCAAAAGAGTTCGCTTCTTTTGCCAGAAAGAATACAGGATTATTCGTTACCGAAGGGTCTCATTACGGATCCTGCGGAGACGGTTTTCTGCGCATAAATATAGCCTGCCCGAGATCCGTCCTTGAAGACGGTCTGGACAGGCTTAAAAGATCCGTGGAACTGTTCAGATCCTGATCATTTTCATGCACCGAAGATAAGAAATGCAGTGCACAGTCCGGAGAAGATATTTGCAAAAGCATGGATCATCCATCCGGGTATGATGGAACCACCTGCCTTCTTCTCATTGATATATCCCATGGACCATGCGATGGCACCTGTGAAAACAGTAACGATAGCTGCTTTTACGAAGCCCATTGATGAGAAGAACATTACTCCGTGCATAAGTCCGAAGATAAGGCTCTGGATAAGGTTTCCTGCAGCAAATCCAAACCTGGAGGAGATCCTCTTAAGAAGGAAGCCCCTGAAGATGATCTCCTCAGGAAGAGATGTATTAAATACTGCATAGATGAGTATTGCAGGAATCGCTGCTGCACCAAGTCCTGCGAAGTCGGATGTTGCCGTCTCTACACCGGCTGACATCATGAGCATGAATACTGCAAGAACGATGAAAGCAACTGCTGTTCCGATGATATAAAGAAAAGTTTTATTCTCTTTTGTACCTGTCATCTTCTTAAGACCGATCCACTCAAAGAAAGAAGACTTCTTTCTTGCTGTAATGAGCCACCAGATAAAAGGTAGGAGCGTAAATAAGATGATCTGTACGACACTGCTGATAATATATTGAATAAAAAGTTCCATGACAAAACCCTCCGTTTGATCTTATGATCCTATGTTATCAGCCGAACCTTTCCGTCATTATCGGTTAACCTTAAAGTTTCCTTAAAAAAGCCGGGATATGATCCCGGCTTTTTATGTGTTTCTGGTTATAAAAGAACTTATTTCTTCAGTCTGGCTTTTCCTTCTATATACTCTGCAACGACCACAAAATTCTCCAGGTCTTCGGAGCTTAACCCGCGCTCTGTATTAAGGTTATCGAAAAGGTATGTGCTGCCCTCCACACGGAAGTATCCTGTAGTTTCATCTATGGCTACAGATATCTCTTTTATCTCTTTTCCCCAAATGGACTCATCGTCCTTTAAAGGCTCCTCGAAAAGCTTTTTGTTGCGTCCTTTATTCTGGAGGAAGAACGCCTTTATAACAGGGGTCTTCCCTTCCGGGATACATGATGAGAGATATCTGCTGGAACTTATATCTGCCAGGCCTTTTATCTTCATCTCCTCAGGATCATATATATCTGATCTTGAGTTAAGTTCGTAGTGCTTCTGAAGATACTTTATAAGGTCCTTTCCACTCCTTCTGTTGGGAGAGAGTGAGGAAAGGTTCTGCATATAGATGTTGTACCAGTTTTCCAGCTGTTCTTTTGTGGGATTATTAGTCGTTATCATGACAACCTCTTATCCCAGGAGCTCGATGAGCCTGTCGAGATCTTCGTAGTCCTTATAATCGATAACGATCTTACCCTTACCGGAATCAGGATCAGATACCTTAAGTTTTACTCTGGAACCAAGATGCTTTTTAAGCTTGGTCTCAACTTCCTTTACGGAGAGAGCGAAATCCTTGCTGACTTCCTTCTTTTCCTTCTTCTCGCTTCCGGCATTTTCAAGAGCCCAGATATACTTCTTAACATAGTCCTCAGCCTGACGTACGTTCATGTCTTTTGCGATGATAACGTCAGCTGCTTTTCTCTGATCCTCTTTGTCCTTGAGTGAAAGGAGTGCCTTTGCATGACCTGCAGAAAGATCGCCGTTCCTGATGAAGTCCTGAAGCGATTCATCGATGTTCATCAATCTAACTGTATTGGCGATAGTAGCCCTGGGCTTACCTAATTTCTTTGCGAGCTGCTCCTGTGTCATCTTGTGGTTCTTGAGAAGATTATCCATGGCGAAAGCTTCTTCAAGAGGGTTCAGATCTTCTCTCTGAAGATTCTCTATAAGGGCCTGTTCCATGGTCTGCTTATCAGTGAGATCCCTTACGATGGCAGGAATGACCTTAAGACCTGCGATACGCGATGCCCTCCAACGCCTCTCACCCGCTACGATCCTGTAACCAGTGCCTTTGCGCTGTACTATGATGGGCTGGATGATACCGTTTTCCTTGATGGAATCCGCCAGCTCATTAAGTGCTTCAACATCGAAATCCTTTCTGGGCTGATCCGCATTGGGACTGATGTCATTTATCTTAAGCTCCACAACAGAATCGCCGGCATTCTCCGGTATACCTTCTGTGGGAAGAAGTGCTCCTAATCCTTTACCTAATCCTTTGGACTTTGTTGCTGCTGCCATAATGATCTCCTTTCAATATATAGATGCTCGTCTATGTATTTATTATTTGGATTTAGTTCTTGAGATGACCTCTTTAGCAAGGGCTTCGTATGCCTTACCACCCTTTGAATTGGGGTCATAGTCGCCAATGGAAAGACCATGGCTGGGTGCCTCTGCCAGTCTGACATTTCTGGGGATCTGTGTCTTAAAGACCTTATCTCCAAAGTAGTTTTCTACCTCTTCCTTTACCTGTCTTGTGAGCTGTGTCCTTCTGTCAAACATGGTAAGGACAACACCTGTTATGCCCACCTTATTATTCAGTTTCTTCTTGACGATATTAACTGTCTCTATGAGCTGGGTAAGACCTTCAAGTGCATAGTACTCACCCTGGATGGGAACGATAAGTCCATCAGATGCAGTAAGAGCGTTGATGGTGAGGATACCAAGAGAAGGCGGACAGTCGATAAAGATATAATCGTAGTTATCCTGAACCTCTTTGATGGCATTCTTAAGGATCTGCTCTCTGGACATTGCTGATACAAGCTCAACCTCGGCACCGGCCAGATTAATATTAGTGGGACAGATGTCCACGTTCTTTGCAGATGATTCAACGATAGCTTCACTGATAGGCAGATCATCCACCATAACATCATAAGTACTGTTCTCGATATCTCCCTTATCTATTCCCAGACCGCTTGTAGCATTACCCTGGGGATCAAGATCGATAAAGAGGACTTTCTTCTTCTTTTTTCCGATATAAGCAGCTAGATTGACGGTAGTTGTGGTCTTTCCGACTCCTCCCTTTTGATTTACAACGGAGATGATATAAGCCATTTCCCTAACTCCCTTCTTTTAAATAAGATATTACCTATTTAATATTATCATTGTTATCGAGGATTTTTATATTTCAATATGTTTACATATTATTTGTTCCACGTGGAACAAAAAGAAGACCGGCTCCATTTTCAGAACCGGTCTTGTCATCATTTTTGTGGATGTTCCACGTGGAACATCAGTTATCGATATTAGCAAGCCTTGCGTTTTCCTGGATGAAAGTCTTTCTGGGATCGACCTGATCACCCATAAGAAGCGAGAATGTCTCATCTGCTGCCTGGGCATCTTCCAGTGTAACTCTAAGGAGCTTTCTTGAAGAAGGATTCATTGTTGTCTCCCAGAGCTGATCGGAACTCATCTCTCCAAGACCCTTGAATCGCTGGATAAGGGGATTCTCCCATCCTGTCTCTTCCTTGATCTTATCTACTTCCTTATCATCGTAAGCGTAGAAAGCCTTATCTCCCTTATACACCTTGTAAAGAGGCGGGCATGCGATGTAAACATAGCCACCGTCCACAAGAGGTCTCAGATATCTGAAGAAGAATGTAAGGAGCAGTGTTCTGATGTGAGAACCGTCGACATCGGCATCGGCCATGATGATTACCTTATGATATCTGAGCTTAGTCTCATCGAAGTCATCTCCGATACCTGCTCCAAGAGCTGTAACTACGGGCTGGAGCTTCTCGTTGGAGTAGACCTTGTCGATACTTGCCTTCTCAACGTTGAGCATCTTACCCCAGAGAGGCAGGATAGCCTGATACTTTCTCTCACGTCCCTGCTTAGCGGAACCGCCGGCGGAATCTCCCTCAACGATGAAGATCTCACAGAACTCAGCCTCGTTGGACTGGCAGTCAGCAAGCTTACCCGGAAGCTGAACAGAATCAAAAGCTGTCTTTCTTCTCGTCTGTTCTCTTGCGTGCTTAGCTGCAGCTCTTGCCCTGCTGGCTGTAAGGCACTTCTCCATGATGATCTTTGCGATCTGGGGATTCTCCTCGAGATATGTGGCAAACTTATCAGCAACGGCATTCTCTACCATAGGTCTGATCTCGGCATTACCAAGCTTGGACTTTGTCTGTCCCTCGAACTGGGGATCAGGAAGCTTAACTGAGATGATAGCTGCAAGACCTTCTCTTGTATCGTCACCGGAAAGCTTGGGATCACTGTCCTTGATTACATTATGCTTTCTGGCATAATCGTTGATTACACGTGTCATAGCAGCCCTGAATCCCGTAAGATGCGTACCACCTTCTACTGTAGCGATATTATTGGCGTAGCAGTATACCGTCTCCTGATATGTGCTGTTATACTGCATGGCGATCTCTACGAAGCAGTCGCCCTGGGTAGTAGCGAAATAGATGGGCATAGGAATGATGGGATCCTTATGCTTATTAATGTATTCAACGAAGGAAATGATACCGCCATCGTAGTGAAGATGCTTATATTTGGGCTCTTCAGGGCGGTTATCGGTAATATCGATGGTTACTTCCCTGTTAAGGAAAGCCATCTCACGGTATCTCGATACCATTGTATCCCAGTCGAAATCGATCTCAGGGAAGATCTCGTTATCAGGAAGGAATGTAGTAGTCGTACCTGTATCGTTGATATCACATTCTCCGACTACCTTAAGGGGCTCGACTGTCTCACCTCTTACGAATCCGATCTCGTAGATCTTACCGTCTCTTCTTACCTGAACCGTCATTTTCTCGGAAAGTGCGTTAACAACTGATGCACCAACGCCGTGAAGACCGCCGGAAACGCTGTATGCGCCGCCGCCGAACTTACCGCCGGCATGAAGTACCGTATGAACGACTTCTACCGTGGGAATATCCATTTTCGGGTGATTTCCTACGGGAATTCCCGAACCGTTATCCTTGACTGTAGCAGTTCCATCCTTATTGATGATTACATCGATGGTATCGCATCGGCCTGCCAGAGCCTCATCGACTGAATTTGCAACGATCTCATAAAGCAGGTGGTGAAGACCTCTCTTTGTGGTATCACCGATATACATACCGGGACGCTTTCTTACAGCTTCAAGTCCTTCCAGGACCTGGATGTCATCCTCATCATATGCACTGGCATTTGTGGTATCAAATACATCCTGACCGGCTGCCACAGCCTCAATGTCTGTGATGGTCTCTTCCTTAAAGTCCTCTGTCAGGCCCCTGGGGTTCTCCGCCAGGTTCTTAAGATAATCATCGTTGTCAGAATCCTCTACAGGCTGGTAGTAAAGGTCTACCTCACCACTGATATTGGCATTTTCCTTCTCATTCTCACTCATAAATATCAAAACTCCTTGACACTATTAAAAATCACTCTCTGACCCTTGAAAAATAAGGATCCGTAACATTGTTAAATCAACATCTTTCCCGCTAATCTGCGCCTTAACACCTCTGTAGAGAGGGAACTTATGTAGGTTCTCTCGGTGGTAAGGATCATGGATCTGGGGATGTCCTCAGTGAGGTACTGGAGGCGGTTGCTCTCATCTTCCGCATTGATAAAGCTCATGACATCCTTCTGTGAAGGAAGGACTGTCTCAAGGTCTATCAGCGCCGTGACAGTATCCGCTCTGACGGCTATATCATCTCCGATATGAACGTACATTCCGGACCTCCGCGCGAAAAAACATCGATCACATAGTTTCCAACTACATAATTATAACATAATATGCTTATTATAATATAGGAATTTGATCAATCTTCAGGCAAAACTGTCATGTTTTCCACGCGATAATAGTTAGGCCTTACGTCTGTCATGAGAAAAGCGGCCAGTTCGTTCTCGATATATGACCTGTCAGTACATGTTATGAAGATCTGTGCTTCCTTCATTCCTGCAAGAAGGCTGGTCCTTCTGCCGGCATCAAGCTCTGAGAATACGTCATCCAGGAGGAGCACAGGGGAATTGGAGACCATCTCCCTGATTATCTCAAGTTCAGCCAGCTTCAGTGAAAGGGAAGCTGATCTCTGCTGGCCCTGGGATGAAAAACCTCTCATGGAAAGGCCGTTGAGCTTGATATCGATGTCATCCCTGTGGACTCCTATGGTGGAGATACCTTTTTCCACGTCATTTTTCCTGCTGTTTTGAAGCTTTGAGAGAATATGATCTGACAATTTACGCTTAATACCGCTCAGATTGCCCTCAGACAGTCTTCCCTCCATAAATCGGTCATACATACCGTCTTCTTTCAGGGAGCGCTCTAAGAGCTCTGTAGAGCCTGTTAAGGACATATACTGTAAAGAAAGGTTCTCCTCGCCTCCGGAGATGACTGAATGGTGCATTGCAGCCTTCCTGGAAAGAAGAGAAGCGAACCTGTATCTGTACATGATGAGATCAGCTGACATATCAGCCAGGGAAAAGTCCCAGAAGTCCAGGGCATTGTTGTCGATATTGTCTGTTCTTCCTTTGAAGGACTTGATGCAGATATTTTTCTGGTTAAGGATCCTGTTGGTACCGTTCAGGATATTGAAGTAGGAGGGAGCTACCTTGATAATGAGCATATTGAAGAACTTTCTCCTGCCTGAAGGGGACCCTTTTACCAGATTTAAGTCCTCCGGAGCGAATATAACAGTGTTACAAATGCCGATATAATCAGATATTCGCTCTATCTTCATGTTATCGTGGTATAACTCGCGTTTTGGCTTGTTTGTGGTGTTTTTCGAGGTGTTTTCCAGGAGATATGAGGCACTAAGTTCAGTGTCGTTTCCGTAGATCTCGTCGTGGCACAGCATCTTTATGCCGTATCCTTCCTCACCGATCTTTACCAGCTCCCTGTCCTTTGATGTCCTGTGGGATGCTGTACAGGAGCAGACATTTATCGCCTCTATGAGATTAGTCTTACCCTGGGCATTATTTCCGTAGACAATATTAACAGAAGGCCCGACATCGAGGTCAAGCCTTCCGTAACTTCTGTAATTATCTAAAGTGATGTGCTTTATGATCATCTTCTGATGGGAAGGATCAGATAGACATAGGAATTACCGTTCTCGGGAACGATGATGCATGGTCCCTGTGTACCGTTGAATTCCATCCTTACAGTCTCATCATCGATATTCTTGAGTGCATCGATAAGGAACTTTGCATTGTAGTCGATATCGATATTCTCACCCTCGATGGAGATGTCGATGCTCTCCTTTGTATCTCCGGCCTCTGTGGTAGAGGAGATTACAAGAGTAGTATCGTCATCCATGGAAAGCCTTACAGGGCATCTTCTCTCATCAGTCATGATCATGATGGCAGCTCTGTCTACAGCATCGAGGATAGCCTTTCTGTTGACTCTCATGATGCTCTTGGGATTCTTCTGGATGATGGAATTGTAGTTAACAAAAGGTCCCTGGATAAGTCTTGAAACGATCCTTACCTTGCCGATATCGAAGAGAAGGTGATTGGAGGAAGAGTAGATTATAACTTCCTTGTCATCAGAATCTCCGTCGAATATCTTTGCAGACTCGGAAAGAGCTTTACCGGGGATGATGAAGTTCATAAGAGGGAAGTCCTTGCCGGCATCTTCTCTTCTTAATGCCATCCTGAAACCGTCGATAGCTACCATGGTGATGGTGGAACCGTCGCTCTCAAGGCAGCAGCCTGTAAGTGACTGTCTTGTATCATCTTTGGAAACCGCAAAGATAGTATGGTCGATCATGTTCTTAAGGACCTTCTGTCCGATGGTGATCTTATTCTCTGTCTCGATGATAGGGATCTTGGGGTAGGAATCAGCTGAGTTACCCTTGATATTCGTATCAAAGGATCCGCACTCGATACGGAGCTGGTTTCTGTCATCTGTGGAGATAGTCGTCATCTCCTCGGGAAGCTTCTTGATGTTCTCGCTGAAGAGCCTGGAGGGAACAACGATGGATCCGTTCTCCTTGATATCAGAATCAAGATCAGCTTCGATACCTGTCTCAAGGTCATATCCTGTGAGTTTAACTCCGCTGTCATCAGCCTGGATAAGGATACCGTCAAGTATCTGTACCGTAGAATTAGTCTTGATGGCCTTCTGAACTATTGAGATCGCTTCTATAAGATCCGATTTATTACAATTAAACTTCATCTTAGGATAATTCCTTTCTAAAAATCAAAAATGCTGAATAATATTATACTTTATAAAGGGCGGGAATTCAATTGTGACTAAGGGTATTTATAGTTATCTTATCCGTAATCCTATTATATCCTGAAGAAAATGTTCATAAGGGCAGAAAGCCTTTTAAACAGGCACTTGTAACAGTGTTAATCCTATGTTCATAAGCCGTTTTTTATATGTTCGGAAAGGGTAAGTGACATACATCCGGAAATTATGAACAGGTTACCTACATCAAGTTGTAAACATATGAACAGGAAAATGTGTATAAGATGATCAGTCCATTATCCTTTTCTTGATGCTCTCGATATCGGCCATCAGGCTCTCATCCTGCTCCACGTTATTACATGCGTTCATAACGGTGGTATGCTTTCTTCCGCCGAACTTGCTGCCGATCTTCTCATACTGCATCTCCAGAAGATCCCTGCAGATATACATGGCAACAGACCTGGCATTTACTATCTCGGCATTTCTGAGCTTTCCGATCATCTTCTCGGCAGAGATGTCATAGTACTTAGAAACAGCATCTATTACTATCTCTACGGTGAGTTTCTTGTTCTTTCCGGGAGATATGACAGTTGAGAGCTTTGACTCCACGATATCAAGGGTAAGCTCTCCGTTGGAAAGCACATAGTAAGCGGAAACGATATTGTAGGCGCCGTTCAGATCCCTGACGTCCTTGGTGACGTTCTCACATACATAGTTGATTATGTCGTCAGAAAGATCCAGTCCGTCCTTCTGGACCTTATTGAGGAAGATAGCTTTTCTCGTTTCAAAATCCGGGGGCTGGATATCCATCATAAGACCGTTCTGGAATCTGGAAGTAAGCCTGGAATCAAGCTCTGTCAGGTTCTTGGGAGCCTTATCACAGGTGATGACGATCTGCTTTCCGCTGGTGATAAGGGATTCAAAGGTATTGAAGAATTCCATCTGGATACCTTCTTTTCCGATAAGGAACTGGATATCGTCGATGAGGAGTACGTCGACACCTCTGTATTTTGCACGGAACTCCTCATACTGCTTGCTCTTCATGCAGGCGATATATGCGTTGGTGAATTCCTCACAGGTGGTATAAAGGACGATCTTGTCCTTGAAGTTCTGTCTGATGCTGTAACCTATGGCCTTCATGAGGTGGGTCTTGCCAAGTCCGGAATTACCCCAGAGATAAAGGGGATTCCTGCTGGAGCTCTTACCCGGGTTATTGGCGACTGAGATAGCGGACGCATGGGCGAACCTGTTACAGTCACCTACTATGAAGTTGTCGAAGGTAAAGTCTGAAGAGATACCGTCGTTTACATTAAGGTTCTCTTTCTGGATAGCTCTCTTTTCGCTCAGGGATGTGACGGTCTTTGCCTTTTCGTCTCCCTCGATGATGTACTTTACGGAAACGGGACCGTCGGAAACGATATTAACTGCGCTGGTGATGTAGGTATCGATCTCCTTGCCCTTTACAAGGCCAAGCTCATAATCGTTCCTGCAGGAAAGGATGAGAACATTATCACTGAAATCCACCTGCTTTACATTACAGAGGATAGTGGTGTATATGACAGAATTGACTCTGGTGTCTATCTCGAGGATCTTCAGCGCCTTGTCCCACAGATCAGTGCTCATTTGGACTCAAGTACTCCTTTAAGCGAAAATTAAATACATAATATCACAGTTTTGCATTATAATAACGATGTATTTTTTAATTTTGGAGCAGAAAATGAAGAAA
>Ga0129306_1001448_pt1 | contig 26780 bp, 9 predicted proteins | sample P827metagenome_FD_94438 | JGI IMG/M metagenome (GOLD analysis project Ga0129306, IMG submission 94438) | Capybara group fecal microbial communities from Wisconsin, USA - P827 metagenome | ecosystem: Host-associated > Mammals > Digestive system > Large intestine > Fecal | place: USA: Wisconsin...
AACCCTGAAAGGGTTGACGCTCAATAACCGTGGGTGCGGAGTACCCACGGTATGCGGTAACAGACGATACGACTCGACCCTGAAGGGGTCGCCCAAAAGGAGACTGGTGTTCAGGCTAGGGGCACTCCTTCAGAGTGCATTTGATGCTTCACAGGCACCGCAGGTCGTTCCGACCTGCGGTTATTGAGCGGTGACGCTTTCAGCGTCGGGGGTTGGAATAAGTGCAGTGAGTCAACGAGACTATAAGTGTTTGGGAGGGTTGACGAGGCGCTCAACCTCGGGGAGGTTGAGCGACGACGCTTTCAGCGTCGGGGGATGACTTAAAACGTGAAATTGGCGCCGAGGCAGACGAGGATGGGCAACTGGTTGACTTGCTCGAACGTGACGCGGTCGAAATAGAAGATGTTGTGGCGGTCGTAGACGTTGGTGGCGCTGAGCGACAGCTCGAGCAGTCCGCGGCGTCCGATGGAGAACTTGCGTTTCACGCCCAGATCGAGCCTGTGGTAGGTGGGCAGGCGGCCGCCGTAGATCTCATCGTAGTATATGCCCAGCGTGCCGTTCTCGCGCAAGTAGTCGGTGCTGATGCCACCGGCAAACTGGAGGAACTCATACATTCCGGCGGTGCGTGTGAAGGGGAACCCGCTGCCGAAGCTCCAGCGTCCGCTGAGTTCCCACTGGCGGTCTTCGCCCAGTGCGTAGGTGGCCAGCAGGTTGACGGTGTGGCGACGGTCGTAGTGCGGGAAGTAGGTCTGCACCTCGTCGGTACGTTTCACGAAGCCGAGCGAATAGGTCATCCACAGGTAGAGGCGTTCCAGGTCATAGCAGGCGCTGAAGTCGAGACCCGTGGCGTGGCCTTTCTCGATGATGAAGTCGGTCAGGTAGTACTGCGGCTGTTCATAGACGCCGCCCGATACGTAGGCCGGGTCGGTGCGGTCGTAGTACTGGTTGTGGTTGATGCCTATCAGTTGGCTGAAATTCTTGTAGTAGAACTCCAGGTTGACCGTCAGGTGGTCTATCATATCGTATTCCACGCCGGCAACGATGTGCTGAGCCTTCTGGACGCAGCTCTCTACCGTCTCGCCCTGATAGTAGGCCGGTATGTTGAGCTGGCCCGAGCCGGTAAGGAAGCCGGTGAAGAGGTTGACGATGTCGTGGTCCGAGCGGGCGTCGAGGACAATCTGGCTGTAGAGGCCGGCGGCCAGTTTGAAGCGCAGGTCGTCACCCAGGTTGTATTTGGCCGCCAGGCGCGGCTCGAAGCTGGACTCGTTGAGCGAGGCGTAGTAGACATAGCGCAGGCCCGGGTCGAGCAGCCAGTTGCCGAGGTGGGCGTTGTAGGTGACGTAGGCCGAGAAGGAGCTGGTGTTCTCGTCCTGAGCACGGTTGACGCCGTAGTTGTTGGTGTAGCGGTAGTCGGTGGAATAGCCCTCGATGCTGATGCCGTAGCGTGCCTTGTCGACGCCTATGAAGTTGGTGATGCCCAGCGACATATTGAAGCCCGAGATGCCGCTGTACTTAGGCGTGCGGGTGCCGTCGTCGAGGGTGATATTGTATTTGGAGTAGGCAACGGTGCCGTCCACTAATGACGACGAGCCTGTCATAAGGGCGAAGTTGGTGCCTGCGCCGAAGTTGTTCCAGTGGAAGTCGGCCAGCGACTGGTAGCCGTTGACGCGGTCGTCGAAGCGGAAGCCGAAGAAGTTGATCTTGCTGCCCACGCCCGAGTTGACAGACACTTTGCCGTAGAGGTCGAGGAAGTCGAAAGGCAGGCCGCCGTCGATATAGGGGTAGATGGCTTTCGACGATTGCGACAGGAATGAGTTCTTGGCGTTAAGCAGATAGGTTATGGTGGCCGTAGAGCCGTTTTTTTCGCGTTTTAAGGGGCCTTCGAGAATGAGGGTGGACCCGAATGTGTTGAGGCCGATTTTGCCCGTGTGGTGGCGTTTATTTCCGTCGCGAGTGGAGATGTCCATCACCGACGACAGACGTCCGCCATACTCGGCCCCGAAGCCGCCGGTATAGACATCGGCGTTGAGGATGACGTCGGTCTCGAATATGGAGTAGAGGCCTATGCTGTGGAAGGGGTTGTAGACCACCATACCGTCGAGCAGCGTGAGGTTCTGTATCATCGAGCCGCCGCGTATGTAGAGCTGGCCGCCTTGGTCGCCCGTCGAGTTGACGCCCGGCAGCACCTGCAGGTACTGCGCCAGGTCTGCCTGGCCGCCGATGGAGGGCATCTGCTGTATCTGCGAGGCAGTGATCTTCTCGACCGACACCTGCGTCTGCATACGTCGTTCCTGCCGTTTGTTGGCGGTGACGACGACGTCCTTGAGCTTCATCGTGGCGGGTTTGAGGTGAATGTTGCGTGTGATGGTCTGATGCTTGAGGATTACAGGCTCGCTGTACTCCTCATAGCCTATATATTTGACCTTAATCACATAGTTGCCGTCGGGCACCTTGTTGATAAGGAAATAGCCGTTGATGTCGGTCGACGACCAGTATTTGGTACCGTCGAGGAAGACTTGTGCGAAGGGGATAGCCTCGCCCTTCTCGTCGTCCATCAGCACACCCTTGATGGTGTTCTGTGCCTGAAGCACCTGAACTCCGAAAAAAGACAATAAAAACAGAACTATATATAACGGCTTTTTCATTAGATAACTTTAACGTTAACCTTAACTATAACCTTAAAACCCTAGAACTCTTAAACCCTAAAACCCTCAATGAATAATTTTGAACACCAGTTCTTTCAGCAGTTCGCCGTCGCTGATGTTGCCGCTGTTGCGGATGCCTTTGCTGCGCAGGTCGGTATCGTAGAGGTAGCCTATGCAGCTGGCCAGCTTGCCCAGCGTGTAGTTGGACGCGGCGGTCTCGTAGTCCTTCATAAAGTAGGGATGCACCTTCATATCGGCCATAGCCTGCTGCTTGTCAGGTGCCTGGTGGAAGAGCATCACCTTGATGAAGTAGCCGTAGAGCGAGGGCAGGATCATCTGGATAGGGTTCTCCTTGGGGTTGGCGGCGAAGTGGTTGACGATGCGGTTGCACTGCACGATGTCGCGGCGGCCAATGGCGTTCTGCAGTTCGAAGACGTTGTAGTCCTTGCTGATGCCGATGTTGCTCTCGATGACATCCTCATTGATGACCGAGCCCTGCGGCAGCGAGATGTAGACTTTCGACAACTCGTTGGCAATCTTGGCGAGGTCGTTGCCGAGCGACTCGGCGATAAGGACCGCCCCTTTCTGCGTGATGGAGTAGCCGCGTTGCGAGACGATGTTGGCTATCCAGCCGGGCACCTCATAGTCGCGCAGCTTGTTCTTCTCGTAGATTACGCCTTTGGCGCTGATGGCCTTGTAAAGCTTGGTGCGCTTGTCGAGTTTCTTGTAGCGGTAGCAGAAGACGAGCAGTGTCTGGGGCTGCGGGTTTTCGAGATATGTGGCCAGCAGTTCCCAGCCTTTGCTGATGTCCTGAGCCTCCTTGACCAGCACCAGCTGGACGGGCGACATCATAGGGTAGCGCTTGGCAAGGCTGATGACGGCCGTCATATCGACATCGCGGCCATAAACCACCGTCTGGTCGAAGTCGCGGAAGTCGGGCGAGATGACCTCTTTCTCGAAATAGTCGGAGACGAGGTCGATATAGTAGTTCTCATCACCTGTAAGAAGATAGACGGGCTTGTATTTGCCCGTCTTAAGTTCTTCTATCAGTTGTTTTTCTGTTACAGCCATAAACCGCAATGTCTGTGGTTAGCGTCTGCTGCGGCCTTTCTTGCCGCCTCCTGGCATACCGGTATTGAAGACGGGGCGTGCGCCGGCAGGAGTAGTCCATTCGTAGTAATGTCTTCCACCTTCATCCTGGTGTTTTGTAACCCAAGCGTTAAGGGCGATGCCGCAATGCTTTCCGACAAGTTCGGATGGATTGACGTCTCCGCCAAGCGTCTGGTCGGCGTGCATCGTGATAATCTCGTAGGGGTCATACTCTACTTCATTCACTGTTATCGTAGCGTTGGCAATACGGTTGCAGTACGCGGCAGCGACCGTGGCAGAGAAGCAGAAGGGGCCAACGTGATGTTCGGTTACATTCTCATACAGGCCTACAAATGACTGGCCCTGGGCACTCCAGCAGTTCTGGACGTCGGCGGCAGCATTGTTGGCCAAGAAGCCTATCATACCGCCAGAATTCGTAGCACCCGAGACGAGGCTGGCGTTGTAGCAGTTGTAGACCTTGCCTGCGCCAAGATAGCCCACTACACCGCCAATGTTATCGGCAACACGCACTGCATCAAGAGCACCATTAAGGAACGGCGCACGTGTACAGCTGTTGTATACCACGGCGTTGGCATTATCCATAGTGGCCACAATGCCTCCCACATTGCCACTCGAAGCACGGATTTCCACACCGTTGGTGCAGTTCTTCACTGTGCCGTCGTTGACGTTGCAGATTCCGCCCACGCTACCGTCGATGGTGTAGACGACGGTACCGGTCGAGGTGCAGTTGTCGATGACTCCAGCCGAATTGTTGTTGAAAGCAATAACGCCCCAGTTGCCGGTAGAGGTGATTGCCGTGTTTGACGACACCTGGCAGTCCTTGACAGTAGCGTTGTTATTGTAGGTGATACCTGCTATATTCTTGCCCTGTGGCACAGCGACCGAAAGTGTGAAGTTACCTTGTATCATACTGTTGTTGGTATAGCAGATACCTGCTACATTGCCGTTCGTTGAGGTGAGTTGTGCCTCGTTGGCACCACCGATAATGGAACCTGCGTTGATGACGCACAGTCCTGCCAAGTTGGCATTTTCAGTTTCGGTAGTGACCACGCACTTGTTGTGGCACTCCTTCATCGTACCGTTGTTGGTGTGGCACATAGGCGAGAAGGTGGAGCCGGAAAACAGCGTCGGGGTGCAGGTGCCCTTGACATAGACACGGTAGACATAGCCATCCGAGGCAATCGACTCAAAGAGAGGATGGTCGCTCTGATTGCTGATGCCGCCATTAGTGGCTGTCGACGAGGCGAAATACATATAGCCTCTGAAGTTTTGTATGCCTGTATGCCAGTAGACATAGCGTGAACTGGGATTGTCTCTTTCAGCTGCAGGAAGAGCGTTATAGTCGTCATTGTTAAGCAGTACAATATCGCTACGGACAATCTTCACGTAGGTGGGTTCCTCTTTCGACGATTCGGAATAGCCTCTGATGGTCTGGCCGTTGATGGTACCGCCGTTGTTGTAGACGTCGCGAAGCTGCGCCAACTCCTTGCCGGTATATATCTGGAAGGGACGGTCTTTGGTACCGCTGCCCACCAGACGTATATCGCTTGCCGATCCTGTACCGTCTGCGCTGGTTGACCAAGTGGTAACTTCAAGGGCTCGCATCATCGTTATGTTGCGGCGATGGATGTCGGCATTGAAGTCACGTGTAAAGTATCTGTTATTGGTAGTCTTGACGGTCATTCGAAGTATGTAGTTTGTCACAGCGCTTGCGCTGGTCACTGCCGGCAAAGGCAGATAGAAGGTAAGCAGCTTGGTGGGACCCACTTCCTTGTTGATATTGTTGATGACAATGGTGCGCGATTCGTCTGTGACCGAGGTACCGGTCAGGTAAGGAGCGTTCTGGGTAATGTCGTGGACGTTGAAATGTCCCGATATCTGTTTGTTAGAGGAACCGTGCTCAGAGCCGACCTCTTTGAAGGTTATCTGATCAATTGTTTTGGTAGTGCTGCTCAATATCTGCACACGCAGTATACCGGCGACGACGTGGAAATAGATTGTTCCCTGGTGTGCCATTCCTGTGGCATCGTATGCCACCATAGGCAAGGCGCCGCGTCCAAACGATGAGTCGGGATGGGTGGCGTCGCTGTTTTCGCGATAGGTCTGTGTGGCCGGGAAAATCAGGTCGGTATACGATGAGCCATACGACGTCGAGGGATAGATGGCATAGAGCGCAGGGGCTTCAACGTTCAAGGTGCTCGTGCTTCTGAAGAAAGCCTCGAGGGTGCCGGCACCGCTGACCAGCTCGCATTCAACGGCACTGCTGCCGTCGTTGACCTTGATCTTGTCGCCAGTCTCCCAATATATCCATTGTTCGGCGTGGCCCAGATAGGTCTTCGAGCCGTTCTCGTCAGTAGCCGAGAACTGGTCCATCTGACCACCGAATTCAAGTATCTTTTTTTCCTTGCACGACGATACGGCAATGCAAAGGACACTAAGAAGCATTATCGTAAAAATTCTTGTTCTTCTCATTTCTCTTTAAACTTTAAACGTTAACCTTTAACCTTTAAAATCAATACCACTCGCCGTGATAGTTTTCACCGGCGTGACCGATGTCGCCGCCCGGAGTTATCTCCGTTTGGTCGTTAATCTCGCTGAAAGTCTCGCCCATAGTTGTCGCTTCGGGCGACTCGGCAAAGCCACGCTCCACGGCATACTCGTAGATATCAAGCTCGGGAGCCAGGTATGGTAGTTTCTCGATATGACTGGTTACTCTTTTCATTTTTTCTTTCTGAGATTCTGAAAATAATTGTCAATACCTTCGTCAAGTTCGTCGAAGAAATCCTCTTCGCTGATCTCAACGTCATAGTCGCTTATATCCATAGTGTCCTCGACGGGAGCATCGGTTTTCTCGATGCTCTCATCGCAGGTTTTCTCGTTGTCGATATTGTCATTGACGCTATCTTTTTGTGTTCTCATCTTATATGGTTTTATATAAATTGGAGTTAAAGTGGAAGTTAATTTGGACAAATGTTTTCTATTGTCCACTTTAACTTCCCTTTTTACTTCCTTTTATTACTTCCATTTTTACTTCCTTTTATTTCTTAATCACCTTTTTCACAACCGTGCCGTTGGCGGTACGTATGCGGACATAGTAGGCACCGGCTGCCTGGTCGTTGAGGTCGAAGATTGTCTTGTCGCCTTCCACCTTCTTGGAGAGTACGCGGCGGCTGACATTGTCGTAGACCTCGATGCTTTGCAGGTCGCTGCCTTCGACGTTGACGATGCCACGTGTCGGGTTGGGATATACTTTGACGTCCACGAGTTTCTGTACCTCGGTGACATCAACGCCGCTGTTGACGACATAGAGCGTCAGCACCACTAACGAGTCGCAGCCGTTGGCATTCTGCAGGCTGTCGATGAAATGGAGGGTGTAGACATCTCTGACGCGACTGTCTTGGCTCAGGGTGCGCAGCTGGTCGGCTGTCAGGCTGAAGCCGTGACCCTCATAGCCTTCACCCAAGTTGACGGTGTCGCTAACCTGTGTGGTGTCGCCATAGTTGATGGTGAGCATCAGGGTGAGGGTGCTGTCGACGAAGTCGTTGCTGTCAACTATATGGAATATATAGGTACCCGACTGGTCGAAGGTGAGGCCGTCGAACTCGAAGTTCTCGCACGACGAGGTGATGAGGGTGTCGTTTACGGGGATGAGGTCGGGCTCGCCGAAGACCGGGTAGCCGCTGTTGGCATTCTCGAGGTCGCTGCGCCAGGTGTAGTAGATACCTGTCGAGTCGTTGTCGCGAACCCAAGCGTTGAGGGCGCGGGTCAGGTTGGAGTAGCCGTCCACAGTCTCGGTGAGCAGCACATTGTTGCCCTTGCCCTTGAAGGTGGTCGACTTCTGCGGAGCTGTACCTAAATTGAAGCCCACCATATTCTCTGCCATACCGTCGACATAGTAGCAGTTGCTGATACTGACGTTGTCATCGATGAAGCCGGCAATACCGCCGACAAAACCATTGTTCTTGTCGTAGTTGGCAATACCGTAGACATAGTTGTTGTTCATCTCTATATCCTTGGCATAGCCGATGAGACCGCCCACGCGCTGCGATGTGCTGGATGTCACAAGGCGTGCATAGTTGTTGTTGAAGATGGTTCTGTTGTTAGACTTGTTCTTGCCCATCACAACGGCGCCCTTGCTGTAGCCGATAATAGCACCGACGTAGAGGGCCGACAGTTTCGAGATGTTGATATATCCGTAGTTCTGGGCACTGTTGTTTCGTACGGTGTCCACACCCTCGAGGAGGCCGAGGAAGCCACCGGCATAGATGGCGTTACCATAGGCTCCGATTCTACCTGCACCACCCTCACCGGTGCTCCAAAGTCTACAGCCAATCAGCGACGAGTTGACCATATGCGAGATGAAACCGCCAATGGTGTATTCGCCGAAGATGGCGCCTCGCTGGATGGTGACGTCCTTGACGAGGGTGTTCTCTGTTGCCTCGCCGACAATAGCCGAGACGTAGGTGTTACCGCGGACCATAGTGGAGTCGACAATGAAGTTCTTGATGGTGGCACCCCTCGTCTGACCGAACATACCGACAAGTGGGAGAGTGGTCTCATTGACAAGGATGTTGGTGACGTGTTTGCCGTTGCCGTCAAAGACACCTTCGAACGGGTTGTTGGCGTTACCAAGCGGCGTCCACTTGTGGGCTGACATATCGAACGGCGTACCGTCGGTGGGATCAAGAGTGATGGTATTGAAATGGAATGTCTGTGCATTCTGGCTGTTGTAGCCGTTGACGGTACTGATCAGCCAAGCAAGACCCTTCTCTGTCTTGATAGTCACATTGCCGTAATAGTCGAGGTCATAGTCCCTCAGCGTAGCAGTATGCTCATCGCCTTCGACATCCCTGTTGTCGAACGAAGTGACGTGCTGCCACCAGTAGTCACCAGGCACGTAGAAGATAATCGGGTTGTTGACCTCCGAAGATGTACCTACCACGAAGTTAGCAGACTCGGGCGACGACGGGTCGTAATCCCATCCAATGAACTCCCAGTTCGAACCGACCGTGGGGGTCAAGTGCAACACCTCACCGGGGCAGACTTCGAATTCAGAATGGTACCTGTCATTGCTCATCTCTGCACTTGTTAAGTCGTCAAGCTCATTGTCATTAATGTCGGTGATTCTAATCGAGCCACGTGCAGCCACAGGATAGATGGAGGGTTTGACGCGGAAGGACTGGAATATACGCAGATAGCGCGGTGTCATATCGCCGTCGGCACAGGTACCATCACCTTTGTAGGGCTTGCCGCTGAAGTCGGCGTTGCCATTGCCTTCGCCGCCATTCGCACTCTGGTCATAGGTGTTACAATCGGCGAGGTGCGTCCAACCGGCACGGCGCAATCCACCCTGATCGTCCTCACTCGTAACGAGGTGATGGTCTGGTACATTATCGGCGCGGTCGTGGAAGCTGCTGCTGTCCACTCCTGGCGACTTGATACGATAGAAGAGTTCCTGGGCTCTCTGAGCAGCTGTGTCAGCGCCAGAAAGGGCTCCGCGTTTGCGGTGCTGCAGGAAGTTGGCGTAGTCGTAGATAAACGCACCGTGGTGGTGGTGGTCATCGGCAATCTTGACGGCACGGACCTTGACATCCTGTGTCACGGGGCAGTTGCCGGTCAAGTCGGTGGCAGTCACCTCAAAGGCGTAGTTGTGGCGGTTGTTGCTGGTCATAACCTCCAGACGGAACACCAAGGTGTCGGACTCGGCCTTGCGGCGCAACTGTGCATACTCGTCGTTGGCAGTACCATAGCGTGCAATAGCATTGGAACCGGTGGTGGTACGTGAGTGCAGATCTTTGCGGTCGACAACACCTGCAACGGTGTCGCTGACATCATACCACTTGTAGGTGTAGGGGAAGAAGCCGCCACCGACACGGAACTGCAGGGTATCCATAGCAAGTGCACAGGTTGCGTTACTGTTCCAGTGGTACGAAATGCTGTCGCCATACACATATTTGTTGAATTGCATACCTTGAGCGTTGGCGAAGCAGGCGTCGGTCTCAAGTTCCTGTTTAACACCCTTGCCGAACGAGCCGCAACGCTGGAAATAGATATTGTAGGGTGACAACGAGGTGTGACGGAAAATGAACACCTTGTCATTGTAATCTGGATATGCCGTCGTGTTGCCGGTATAGGTCACAGCAGGATAACTGTTGGTGAACGAAGGCTCGGTTCCGACACGGCTGCTAATCGAATAGTACGACGAGTCATTGAAAAAGACGTGGGCGTTGTAGTTGTTGTCCACTAATGCAGTGTTGGCCTTGCCACGGCCGATACGTGCAATAGACACAGTGTCGCGCGGAGTCTCCTCATTGAGGAAGTGTACGCCCGTGGTGCGGCTGTTTTCGTAGCGATAGCCGGGGAACCACTTGCTGATACCGATACGCGACTCGGGGGTCAGCGTGCTGAGGAAGTAGACCACGTCGCTCTGAGCATCACGACGAGCCAACGAAACCGGGTTATTCACACCGTCGTCAGTATTGTCGCACATATAAGGCTTACGAGTCAGGTAGACATTGCTCAGCGAGTAATATTGTGCGCTGTTGAGCGTATCCAGATAATAGACGTCGAACGAAATAGGTATGTCGGTTTCATTTTCACCGAACATATGTGCTACCTTCGTCTTGATACTAACCTGCGGGTTGTCTGTCTTAAGGTAGAAATTGCGGTTGATATTGATGCCAGCAGCATCGCCACCGCCAAGCAGCAGCTGACCATTGTCGACATATACACCGCCACCATAGTTATGCGGCAGCATATCGTTAGCGCCGCCGGCAGCATCCCAGTCAATAACAAGGTTGTCGTAGACGTGACCCATATCGCCGATGGTTATCATAGGAGGTTCGCCCTCGGCGTTGTCGTCAACCAGTGCTATAGCACCACCGCAGATGGAGTCGGGATCAGTAGCCGTATTGGTCCTATTGAAGTTGTTGGAGAAGATAACGTTCTTGGTAAAGTTTGCTTCGCCGTGCTGGTGACAATAAACTATTGGTGCGTTAGCAAAAAGAGTTGCCTCGACACGAGCATACTTGTCACAATATACGTCTGTACCAACATTGGTGTAGGCGCCATCGCAAGCACCGCCAGAGCTATTAATCGGTTTTGTACGTGTACATCCACTGCCATTGAACCATACATTGCGCATCGTCAAGTGGCCGTTGCCCTTGATTTCAAGCAGAGGATTGTAGTTGGCGCACGCCATCGACGGGAACTTGTAGTGGCTACCCGAATAGCGGATAATCTGGATGATACTGTGGTCATCGCCCATCACCGTCGTGGGCAACTCGCCGTTGTCAATCGGTATGGTCTCCATAATGTCGATGACATCGCCCTCCTCGTAAATCCTCATCACCTGATTGAAACTCTGCAGATAGTTGTTCGGGTTGTTCTTGATATCAGCCTTTTGGGCTTCAATGTTCGTATAGTTGGGCACAGCATTGGCATCAGGTTCAAAATCATCAGGGCTGGTACCCTCTACATAGCCATAACCGTATGCGTGCATCATCAGATTCCTGGTAACATTAGGATCTGCTGACGATGCAATCGTGCGGGTCAGCGTCTTGCCAGGAGCCATATAGATGGTGTCGCCCTGCAGTCGTGTACGTATCTTTACATAAATGTAGAACTCATTGTCTGCCGGCGTTACCGTCTTGGTGTTGTAGTATTTACACTTGAGACGTACCCAAGCCAACGGAGGTGTAAACTGCGGGTGATAGTAGTAGAGGCCGTTGAACTTGAGGCTCACATCGATCGATGCCGTCGAACGACCGTCGAGGGTACCGACCCAAATGCCTCTGCCTTCCTCGGCCATCTGCGTATGATAGTTCTGCGAATGGTAAACCTTGCTGACATTTTCTATATCTTCAAAATTACCACTTGTCGACTCCGTTTCCTCATAGTCAGTTTTTGCCATCTGATACACATCAATACCTTCACGTTTGTTGATATGATACCAACCCAGGGTGTTGTTGATGTTCTCCGATGCACTTTCGGTAGGTTTGAGAATCACCGAGAAGTGATTGTTGTTCTCAGGAGCTGTGCCATCATAGGCTTCCAGATTGAACCAATTAACCTTGTTCGGGTCGCTGTATACTGTTACATTTTGAGATTCTCCGCCGCCTTGGGGAATATAAGTGTAAGTATCAATGGTATCCTTCAGCCATTCCACACCGGTAATATAGATATCACGCTGCTGGAACGAGGCTGGGATAGTAATCTTACGCACATACTCATCAGTGATACCTTCGTTGAACATTGCCAGCACCGGAGCCTCGAGGTCACTGAATTCCTTGATGACCGTCGAGATGGTGACGGTGACCTCGACAGGACCTACGAAATGACCGTTCTTGTCAAACTCATACATCGTAAATATCACATCACGCGTAATGGTGGTACTGATATTCTTGTTGTAGGTAAGAGTAAACTGCATTGTCGGGATGGCACCCACGGCACCCGATACGATGGCATTCGAGATATAGCCACCCTGATTGGTGATGTACTGGTTACCCGAGATGACTGAGTGGCTCCAGCAGGAATAACGATCGCCCGAAGATGTTCCGTCGGATGTAAGGTTGCGGTTGAAAGTCTCTGTGCTGATACTGTTGAAACCTGGAATGGGAGCCTCGGTGTTCCAGCATCCGTTCTCGAAGTTCTCGTTACTTGCAAAAGTAAGGCCAAAGGTGTAGTCGGGTTCAGCGGCGATGGAGGGAAGAAGATTGTCAGCATCGTCGGCAGGCTGGAAGAAGATGTTGTCCTTCTTTTCATAAGCCTGGTCAACCAGTTTCAACTGACCGCCGTTGTCCTGGTCGATAAGCACCGAGTTGATAACATAGAAGCTACCGCCGTCAGCGGGAGGCAGCTCAAGCGTTGTCGTGGCATAGGCGTAGCCGTCAGCAGCATTAACCGTCACATCATTTCCGCCATCCACGTCTTTGACATAGAGGTCATAATTACCACCAGGCAGGTTAAAGTTCAGAGTTCCGTCGGGGTTGGCGTTGGCAACAAGGGTGATATGACGCACACGCGAGCCCTGGTTGGTACCGATTTTCCACGAACGATAGTGGCTCTCACCGGGAATGGTCACATTGGTATAGTCGAGCTCATCTGTATAAGTGCCATTCTTATTTTCGCAGTAGCAGGTCGACACAAAGCCACCGTCGTTCAGGTTGGCTGCGGGGTTAACACCCTCGGCAGCGCGCTTTACGTCGGCATAGACATACGACATCGTCTGGTCCTGGGCAAGCAGATACATCCAACCCAGCACGTGGCCGAAAGCGTGGTCCGGGTCGTCAAGACCGTCGTGACCGGCAGTCGACGTACTGTTGTCTATGTTATCCACAAAGGGCGACACTCTGACATACGAACCGTTACGCATCATCAGCACGTTGCGGGCAGCGGCGTGACCATCCTGTCCACGCTCGGATGGCAGTCGCTCACAGACACCAAGATTATCACACGATACGTCATTACAAGTTTGTCCAGCTCCAGGTCTACCATACAGGTTGTCCAAGAAGTCATTGGGTGTTGTGCTGACTACAGGGTTGGATGGGTCGGTGTTGTCGGTAGGATTCTCCACCTCTGCATTGTCATACTGATATGCTGTGTTGAAAATATCATATACCTCATCCGTCTTCAAGCTGACCAAGTTGCCAACGTATATGGCGGGCGACTCAATCATTACTATATTGTCGACACGGTATATCAAGGTGTCGATACGGCAGAAGCTGTAGCTCGGCGAAGCGTAGGCCGAGAAAGCATCCTGCTCGCCGTGGAGGGTGATGAAGACGCTGTCGAGCACCACCTTGTCGGCACGCTGGATAGAGAAGAGTGTTCTCGAAGGCTCGGGGCAGGCATAGTCGCCATAGTGTCTTATGGTGATGAGACGGTTCACGTCGCCACCCTCGGTCGATGTACCGGCACCGATGACACTGTAGGCAATAGTCATTTCAGGCAGGTCGACATCGAAGGGGTTGGTGAGCGACGTATAGTAGCCCTTGCCATCTATCAATATATTGGTGACACCACCGAAGACACCGCGGGTGAGGAAGTAGGCATTGGCGCCTGCCTCGCCCCAGTCGCTGGCATTGTACACCGAAGCCTCAAGGTTGACTACACCTTTCTTCAGCGTGACGTTGCCGGGGATATTGCTGGTAGTGACCGGCTCCACGGTCTTGCCGCTGAGGGTGTTGTGTACAGTATAGCCGCTGTGGTCAAGCAGGTTGGGCTTGTAGGCAGCCACATTGAAGTTGCCGAAAGTCTTGGTCCAAGCTGGGCAGTCGCGAACGGCATCGATACCAACGTTGACATAGACTGAGCCGTAGATGTTACCCTGATAGCCACCTCCGTAGACGCTCTTCTCGATACGGCCGCCGGTGATGTTCATAATAGTCGAAGGACGCAGGGTGGTGTTCACGAGGGGGTTGGCAGCATAGTTCACTGCACCGATGCACTCGTAGGGGAAGCCGTCGTCGACAGCCTCGCTACCGCCATAGACGCTGAACATCACGTGACCGCCGTCCATATTCAATATCTTCTGTGCGTAGGCAAGCTGCTTGCCAAGCTCCTGTCCGTCGACACCATTGGCCGTATAATTAAAGAAGCGGCTGCCTTCCATATTGGCCTTGCCACGGGCACCGGTGAAGAGGTGGCGATGGAACTCGCCGCCGTGGACATTCATAGTAATAGTACCTATATAGTCGGCACGGTCGGCATTGGCGCTGGTCATATTGGCAGCAGCCATATCACGGTCGCCAACCAGACCCATATTGCCACCGCCATAGACGGTGTTGAGGAAGTTGCCGCCGTTGATGTTGACGACCACATCCATAGTATAGGGAACCGTGTCAGCGCAATGGCCAAGAGCCAATGTTGAAGCATCATCAGCAAGTTCGGTGCGGTTGACAATCCACTGGTCATAGTCATAGTCGCCGTTGCCGGCACCGAAGACGTGGGTGAAGACACCCGAGTTGATTGTCAGCTCGGTGCGCTCCACACGACCGGTGAAGTCGTTGCCGCCATAGATTGTGTCGATAATCGCTTCGCCGTGCGAGGGGGTCTCGGTGGCGTTGATAATACCGGTGGCAGCATTGGTGACATTCGATGCCAAGCAGCCAAGGTAGAGAGCCTTGATGGGGTTGACAGCGGTGGACTCGTAGTTCACCACCGTGGTGCCTACGTTACCGCTCTGGCCACCGCCAAACATTGCGCTGCGGCCGCCCATAGCTTTAAAGCGGCGCACAGTGAGCCAAGCGGTGTCGAGCACGTTGCCCATAGCATTGCCCTCGCCAAAGATGATGTTGCCTGAGCCGTCGCGGTCGGTGACACCGTCGCCGTTGGCATCCTGAGCCACACCAATATAGAGTCCCTTGCAAGTACCGTCAATGCGCAGACCCATATTGTCGACGCGACCACGGCCTGCGCCGAATATCATTCCGTTGAAAGTGCCGTTCTCGGCATCGACCAGCACATTGGTCTTGCGGCAGTCACCGCTGATGCCGCCGCCATAGACGTTGCCAGTCATCGTGAACTCGCCGTTCAGCACAACAGAAGCGCTGTCGACGTAGGGACGGCCGTCAAGATCAAAAAAGGTAAAATGGCTGGTGCAGTATTTGCCTGCAACGCCGGCTGAAGCGCCTTCTGCCGCTGCCGCGTCAGTATAAGCGTGAACCGTCGAGGCATCAGTCTTGGTATAATAGGCACCATTGGCATCGACCTGCTGTGTGTATAACGCATAGTCGCCGTTGCCGCCGCCATAGACGTTGCCGCTGATGGCAAGGTTGCCACTGGCTTTACCGTCGATGATGACGTGCGAGATGCCCACCGTACCGGAGAGGTCGTTGCCGCCGAACACGTTGCCGCGAATCTTGCCCTGCGTAACCTTGACGTAAGTGTCGTTCTCCACATCGGCGACGTTGCAGCCGCCATAGATGTTCTCGGTCACAACAACATTCGGGCTCGGGGTGGCGACGTAGGTGCTGACGGGCAGCGAACTGACAACGGCGAGGCCGGTCATAGCGCCCATATTGCCGCCGCCGTAAACGTTGCCCACCTTACCCTGCAGCATAACGATACGCGGAACCTTGTTCATCTCCACGTTGTTGTTGCCGCCGAAGATGGTGCCGACATTGACGTGGTTCTCATCGTTGGCCGGAGCAGCAGTGCTGTTGAGGAAGACATAGCTAAAACCTTCCTCAGGGGTGCCGTTGTTGAGGGCATAGCCGGTAGTACGGCTGTTACCGCCACCGAAGACACGGTTGACATAGCCATTCTCACCGACGTTGATGTCGACAAACGAGCTGCGCTCGTCGGCGCTTGCCGTTCCCGAGCAGTCGATGACGACGCGGTCGGCAGAGGTGCCGGCAGTGATGGCAACCGCCTTGTCACTATAAGTATTTACATATTCATAGTCACCATTGCCACCACCGAAGACGGAGCCGTAGATTTTGGGAGTATCTTTGATGAGGGTGTAGGTGGCTGCATTCTGTTCGTTAAGAGCCAAGGGCTGGTTCTGTGTAATGTCGACGGGAAGGCCGGGATATTCGCTGCGCAATGCAGAGGCCTGTGCCAGCGACGAGCTGTTGTGGATCTCGGTCAAAGCAAGTCCGCGCAGCGGGCTGTAGACGCGACCGGTCTTGTCGTTGCCGCCATAGACGTTGCCGTAGATGATGGGGCTGCCGCTGACAATGACGTCGGCAGCACCATAGACACTACCCATATTACCGCCGCCATAGACGTTGCCCCAGATGGTGTCGCCACCATCGGCGTGACCGATGGTACCGCCATCGATGTGGAGCAGAGAGATGCCGGCCATATCAAGCACTGCGGGTGAGGCAATCGCGGCAGGCTTGCCGACAACGGCCATATTGCCGCCGCCGTACACGTTGCCGTAGATGTTGGCACCGGTGGTGATATAGACATAGCTGTTAAAGACCGACGGGGTATTTTGGTCTATCAGATATGAGTAGGCATTGGCGTCGGCAAAGAAGGGGTTGTCGCCAGCCAAATAGATGTTTCCGTTATGGCAACGATACAAACCGTTGCTGGCACCGAAGACGGAGTTGTAGACCGTACCGCCGTGGATATACACATTGGTCTTGGCCAAGTCGCGACGGGCACCAGCCTGGGTGGGTCCAATCTGACCCATAATGTTGGTGCCACCATAGACGACGCCCACATTGCCAGCAGCAATCTCGACGTAGGTGTCGTGGAGCGTACCGGCGCTCTGGCCGCCGCCGTAGATGGTGTCAGCAATAAAGTCAGCCGAGTTGACCAACACATTGGTGCTGCGTTTGGCGCCTTCCTTGTGGTTGGTGTTGCTGGTGGGAGTGATGCTCTCACGAGCGTAGTTGTCAGTATAGGGGTTTGCTGCCAGCATCACACCCTTGTTGCCGCCGCCATAGACGTTGTGGACACCGCCCTTGGTGAGGTTCAGCGTCGGCAGGCCGCTCATATCGGCAGCGTTGTTGCCACCAAAGAGGCAGCGGATATCGAATACGCTCGTGGTAGTGGAGTAGGCGTAGGTCGCAGGGTCGGTATAGGGCGAAGTCGCCAAGGTGTAGAGCGGACTGGTCACATTGACGTTGACCGTCGTGCTGGTAACGTCGGCGCTGTTGCCGCCACCGAAGAGGGTATCGATCTGACCACCGTTGACATAGATTTCAACAGTCTTGCCGCTAACCTTGTTGCCGCCGCCGAAGAGGTAGCGGATACCGTGCTCGCTGTCATCGCTGGTCCAAGCACGACCATTGGCGTAGGTGCCGCCCAGGTTGACCGACGAACTGGTGTTGGTCTTGGTGCCGTCGACATTGATGACCTGCTTTGCAGCAGCCAAAGTACCACCGAAGTTGTTGCCACCGAAAACGGCGTATATGACACCGCCGTTGATGTCGATATAGGTGTTGTTCCCTTCGGTACCGGTGATGAAAGCATTCTTGGCACCGCCAAAGAGGGAGTCGATACGGACGAAGTCGGTGTTGACCGTGATGGAGGTCTTGCCGATGGAGGGGATGGTACCCGACGAGACATAGCTGTCGCCGCCGGCCACATCAGTGACACTGGTGCTGAAAGTCCTGCCGGTAAGCACCGTAGTACCCACAGCCACGCCGGGAGCGTTGTTGTCATACTTGTAGTAGCCATTGCCACCGCCATAGACAGAGCCGATGTTGATTTCACCATTAGTGACACCACGGGCGTTGCCAGTCAATGTACCGACAGCGATGGTCGAACCGTTGGCACCGGCGACGGTACCAGCGATGTCATTGCCACCATAGACGGCAGAGATAGTGTCGCAGTTTACAATAGTCACAACCGTATTGGTTCCAACGTCGGCCATACGACCGCCACCAAATACAGCACCACCGATACGCGGTTGAGTCTTGACCGGTGCCTGTGCCTGAACGGTCAATACCGAAAACAGGACAAGCGCCAACACAAACAAAGTTCTGAATTGCTTCGTCATATATCGTAAAATAGTCTCTTTAGTTTTCATCATTTAGTGCCTTTTTACTGCTTTTTCTTTCATTTTTGGCAAACTATCGGATTGAATACAATATCCCCAATCCCTGCAAACATCTGACATCCAATCAACTGGACGCAAATGTGCATTGTTCACCAATCTGCAAATATAGGAATAATTATCAATTCCACCGCATTTTTAAACTTAAAAATTCTAAAAATATATAAAAAGCATTTTTCGGGAGGAATCACTCCCGCCACCATACGCCCCCTGCCCCACCCCGCCTCCGAGAGGGACCAAGACCGGTTGTTGTCCGCTTGTTGTCCGCTTGATGTCCGCTTGTTGTCCGCTTTAAAAGCGGACAACAAGCGGACATCAAGCGGACAACAAGCGGACAACAACCGGTGTTAGAGGGGGGAGGAAAGTTTGAGGGTTGGAGGGTTTGAAGGGGGCGTGAATTGTTGTTTGGGTTGGAGGGTGCGACACACCCCGGCCTTCGGCCACCCCTCTCCGAGAGGGGATGGCGCGGCAGCGGGTGTGAGGGTTGGAGGGTTGGAAGGTTGGATGGTTTGAAGGGTGGAGGGGTTGAAAGGTTTGAGGATTGAGGGTGTGTGTTGTTGTTTGGACTTGAGGGGGCGACACACCCCGGCCTTCGGCCACCCCTCTCCGAGAGGGGATGGCGCGGCAGCGCAACACTTTCAAACCATTGACAATTAAAATGACGCGTCAGCCCATCCCCTCTCGGAGAGGGGTGGCCGAAGGCCGGGGTGTGTCGCACTGTCAAGCCATTGCACTGGTGTGTCGCACTGTCAAGCCATCGCATTGGTGTGTCGCACTGTCAAGCCATCGCATTAGTGTGTCACACTGTCAAATCTTCGCATTGGTGTTTCGCACTGTCAAGACTAAACATCGCACTGTCAAAAAAAATCAAACTTCTCTTCTTCTATACCCATACGGGAACAGGCGTTCTTCGCCTGTTGCAAAGAAATCAATCACTTCGGGCACGGGTAGACCTATAGACACGAATATTTGCTGGGCTGCGCCATAGGGATTGCCTCTAACAAGACGGTCTTCAAGCCGCACCACCTTCAAGCCTATGGCCTGCATATCTTCGTCGCGCTGCCTGTCGTGCATTTGCCTTATGCTTCCGTTGTGTGTATTGCCGTCAACCTCTACAACAAGACGCAATTCGTGGCAGTAGAAGTCGGCAATATAATGCAGGATAGGCTTTTGGCGAATGAATTTATATTGCTTGCTTAGTTTCTTCAACACCGTCCACAGATAGACTTCGGCCTTTGTGCTGTCGTTGCGGAGCTTGCGTGCCACCTCCACCAAGTTGGGATCGTAAGGAGGGAAGTCGCTGCAGAACTTGAGTCCGGCTGTTGAAATGCCTGCAGCCTGTAAGGCTTCGGGAGTGAAGGTCATAGGGGGGGAAGGGTTTGAGGGTTGGAAGGTTGGAGGGGTGGAGGGTTTGAGGGGTGAAGGGTGCGTGAATTGTTGTTTGGGTTGGAGGGTGCGACACACCCCGGCCTTCGGCCACCCCTCTCCGAGAGGGGATGGCGCGGCAGCGCAACACTTTCTAATCATTGACAATTAAAATGACGCGGCAGCCCATCCCCTCTCGGAGAGGGGTGCCGCGCAGCGGCGGGGTGTGTCGCACTGTCAAGTCTTCGCGATGGTGTGTCGACTCGTCAAGCCATCGCATTGGTGTGTCACACTGTCAAACAGACGACCTAAAACTATCAGTCGCCTATCTGTACGTCGGTGCTGCCGGTGACACCGGCGGCGTTGCCGCCGCCATAGACGTTGCCGTCAACAATGGTCTTGTTGATGATAAGCACTTTGGTGTTGCCGCTTACCTGAGCTGCGTTGCCGCCGCCATAGACGTTGTTGCCCACCGTCGACCAGAAGGTTTTGGGCGACGGGTCAGGTGTGGTGGTGGTTTGGCCAGCAGCAGGGATGACGGTGGTCGGCTTACCTACAGTCACCACGGGGTTGCCGGTGACGACAGCCGTTGCACCGAGACCGCCGCCATAGACGTCGTTCTCAACGGTGCCGTGGATGATGTTCACCTCAGGATAGTTGCCTGCAGGATGTGAATAGGCTGCCTGGTTGCCGCCGCCATAGACGTTGACTATCTTCTGCTCGCCAGGACACAGAGTCGTGTCGACGTTGATGTTGACGATGATCTGGCCCAGGATGTTGCCGGTGACGTTGCAGCCTCCGAAGACGCTGTTCATACTGCCGCCGTAGATGTTGACGGTGACGTTGCCGGTGATGGTCTTGGGCGAGCCGGCGACGCCCTTCAGGCCGCCATAGACGTTCTCCATCACGCCGCCCCAGACGTTAAGGGTGACGTTGCCGTCGACGTCGGCGTCGTTAGATGCACCATAGACGTCGTTCAGACCTTCAGCGCCGCAGGGTATGTTGACCACGATGTTGCCGGTGATGACAGCCTGGTTGCCGCCGCCGAAGACCTCTTTGACCAGACGGTTGCAAGTGGGTGTCTCCGACAGGTTGATGGTCGATGTGCCGCCGATGTTACCCAGTGTGTTGCTGCCGCCAAAGACAGCGTCGATGATGCCGCCGTTGACGGTAATGGTGGCGTCGCCGAGGACGTTGGCACCCGGGTTGCCGGTGCCGGCACCGTTACCGCCAGCGAAGACGTAGTACATACGGCCACCGTCGATGACGACATCGTTCTTCGGGGTCTGGGCTGCGTTGCCGCCGCCGTAGACATACTCAATCGTGTTGTCGCAGTTGTGGATATGGACGTGGGTGAAGGCGTTGGCTTCGGTCGGCACATAGAAGGCCAGGTTGCCGCCGCCGTAGACTTCGTCGATAGCGTAGGCCGCCTGTGTGAAGCTGGCGTCGTCAACTGTGGTGGGTACGGGGTTGGGGTATCTATTGTCGGGCGATTCGGTGTGGGCTGTCTTGTAGACATCCACATAGACGTTGCCTTTGGGCGTGCCGGCCAGATTGTTACAGCCGAACACCTTGCCGTGGATGGTGGGGCCGGAGCCGGTCATTCCGTCGGCACCGATATTGACGTGGACGGTGCCATTGACAACAGCCTCAGTGATGGTGCTTGTGACATAACCGTTGCCATCGAGGTTGGCAGCACCAAGACCGCCGCCATAGATTATGCCGGTCACCGTGCCGCTGAGGATGTTGACAGTGGTCAAGTCGGCAAAGGCGTCGTTCACGGTGCCAAGAGCCGAACCACCGTAGATGTCGCTGTAGATGGTGGCGCCGTCATTGGTATTCGATGCTCCGATATTGACGGTCACGTTGCCGTTGGTTGTGGTGCTGGCACCATAGCCGCCGCCGAAGATGCCGCTGGCAGGGGTGAGAGAGGAACCCACGGTGCCGCCAAGGATGTCGACAGTGACATCGCCGGTCACCGTACCCTGGCTGTTGCAGCCGCCATAGATGCCGGTGCTGACGCTGCCGGCGGTCATATTGATGGTTGCAGTACCGCTGCCGGCAGCATTGCCGCTACCATAAACGTTGGAAGCATTGCCGCCAACGATATCGACACGCGAGTCGGTGCAGGAAGGAGCCAAAACAGTTGCATCGCTGGATGCTATAAGCTTCGAATGGTCATCTTTGTCATAGACATTGTTGCCATCGTAATAATAGTCGCCGTTGCCGCCGCCGAAGGCGCTGCCAACGGTGCCGCCGCAGAGTACTACCTGCGAGGTGTTGCTGATGGTGCCGCTGATGTCGCTGCCGCCATAGATGCTTGCTGTATGCGTGCCGCCCTCAACGAGGACGAGGCTGTTGTTGGTCACACCGTTCATCTTGCAGCCGCCATAGACGGCGCCCGAAACGGTACCGGCGCAGGTCTGGTTCACGTCTGAGCCGGCACCTGTATATGTGGCACGCAGATGCACAAAGCTGCCTACGGAATTATAGGTCTCGCCGCAGGTGGAGGTGAAAGATTCGCCGCCGGTCATAGCACCGGCGTTGCAGCCGCCATAGACGTTCTTGGCCTGGCCGTTGAGCAGGATGATATCGGGCACAATGGCCAGGTCACCCATATTGTTGCCGCCGTAGATGGTGTCAATGTGGTCGTAAGGCTCAGGAGCTCCGCCGCCACTGCCTTTGACGTTCATCAGCACAGTGATGCCGCCAGTTACGGTGACACCGTTACCACCGCCATAGACGTTGTTGATATGGCCGCCGTCTTCAGGACCGGAGGGGTCTGATTTGAAGCCGTCGAGGTTGACATCGACGAAGGTGTTGGTTTGGATAGGTTGGTCGGTGACGTCGCAGTATTGCATATCGGCTCCGGGGCCTTCGTATATGTAGGCACCGTTGCCGCCGCCATAGACGGTATTGATATCAGGACGGCCGGTGATTTTGACGTAGGTATGGACATTGAGAGCATTCAGTGACGTCTCGTCGTCGGAAGCCATATCATAGCCTGCCGGAAGGACACGGTTGGTGATCTGTGCCACCTGACCGGAGCGGTCATTGCCGCCATAGAGGGCGCCATTGATGGTGCCGCCCGACACGAGCACTTCGTTGCTGCCATAGATGGAGGCCATATTGCCGCCGCCATAGACGCTGCCTTCGACGGTGCCGCCACTCATACGTACCGTGGCCATTCCAACAAAAGTACGCCAAACATAGCCAGGCCCTTCATTGATAAAACCTACAGGAGCCAGGTTGCCGCCGGCATAGACGTTGCCTTTGACGGTGACTGTGCCGCTTACATCGACGTTGGTCTCGTTGTGGGTAGGAATGTCAAGGCCGATATAGTAGTGTTCGGAGTCGTCATAGTCGATACCGGAGATGTATGCTTTACCGTCGTTGCAGTGGTAGAAGCCGTTGCTGCCTGCGAAGAGGTTGCCGTGGATGGTGCCGCCACTGGCTTTGACATAGGTGGCGCCCTTTACATACTGGTACTGGTCGCCAGGCATACCGCTTGAGTAGCCGATATTATAGTTGCTTCCCACGTCACCGCTGATGTTGCAGCCGCCATAGACGGTGCCCACGTTGCCGTCGGTTATCTCCGTCCAAGTGCTGTAAATCACATTGCTCTTCTGGCATCCGCCATAGATGTAGTCGACCAGCATATTGGCACCGCTCATCACTACGTGGGTGCCGTAGTAGATAGGTTGGGCTACGCTGTTGACCATCGGGCTGCCGAAGACATCGGCAATCAAGCCGTTGGTGCCACCGGCATCAGCTATTTGTGCCAACATATCGCCGGCATTGCCGCCGCCATAGACGGTGCCGGCGCTGCCCGATGTAAGGGTGATGGTGGGAAGTCCAGCCATAGCAGCAGCGTTGTTGCCGCCGAAGAGGGTGCGGACGTTGTAGAGGCCGGTACCGTTCCAGGTGTAGTCGGTTGCACCTTTTACAGTCACCGAGCCCGAGTAGGACGCTATGGCGTCGCTGTAGGTGTTGCCGAAGGTCGAGCCGCTGCCAGACGCAAGCGAGCAATTGACGGTAACGTTGACCGAAGCGACGTCGGCGCTGTTGCCGCCGCCAAAGACGGTGTCGGCCTGACCACCGGTGACTTCGATGATGACGTTGCGACCCTCCACCTTGTTGCCGCCGCCAAAGAGGTAGCGGATGCCGAAGTCGCGACCGAAGCCGCTGGTATAGGTATTCTGAGGACCACGAGCGGCATCCGTCAGGTTGGTCTTGGTGCCGGCCAGCTCTATATGCTGGTTGCTGCCGGCGCCCAGGGTGCCGCCGAAGTTGTTGCCGCCAAAGACGGAGAAGATGGTGCCGCCATTGATGGCGATGTGGGTGTTGTCGCCGGAAGTATTGTTGATGAAAGCATTCTTGGCACCGCCGAAGAGGGAGTCGACCTTCACGGCATTGTTGGTCACCGTGATGTCGGTCTTGCTGATGGCCGGGATATTCAGCGTTACGGGTTCTCCGCCGGTATTCGTCCATACGGCATCTCCCACGCTGTTCTGTTGCGTCATAGCGTTGACGCTGCCGCTGGCAGCTACGCTATGCGAGGTATTTTCGTCGTCAGCAGCAACGAAAGAGGTGCCGTTGTAGGCATAGTAGCCGTTGCCGCCGCCATAGACAGAGCCGATGACGACTTTGGTCGAGATTGCGCCTGAGTTGTAGGCTGTAGCGTTGGCATCGCCGGCATTGACACCCAGGGTGATGGTCGAGCCGTCGGCACCGACCACAGAGCCGGCAATGTCGTTGCCGCCATAGACAGCGCCAATGGTGTCGCAGTTGATGACGATGACTTCGGTCTTGCCGTTAACGTCGGCCATACGGCCGCCGCCAAAGACAGCACCACCGATCACCAAGCCAGGTTCGTCGCCGGTGGTGAAAGAGCCGGTAGCCTGGGCGGGGGCAGACAGATAGGCGTCGCCACAGTAGGCGGTAACCCTATAATTGTATGTTGCATTGTAATCCAATCCTGTGATGGTGTAGCTGTTGGTGCCCACTACTTCTACTGGGGCTCCCCAACTGCCATCGGTCGATTTCTTCCATTCCACCTGGTATTTCTCGGCGGTGGGGTTCCAAGTCACCGTAGCACCATCGAAGGTCACCACGGGAGCCGATGCCTGGGCGGGATTCTGGCAACCGGTCTTGACGGTGATAGTGACGGTCTCGGTCTGTTCGACTAGCGACGAGCCGCTGCCGAAGGTGATTTTGAGAGTCAGCGTGGCCGTCTTGTGGCCGGTGAGGTTTTCGCTGCGGTAATAGATGGTAGGAGGCGTTGTCGAGGTGCTTGTACGCACGTCGGAGCCCGATTCGAACGACAGATACTCGGCTCCGGGGCCCGTCAGGGTCCACTCGTATGCCGTAGCTGCCGAGGTATTGTTTGCCGATCCGGGGACGGCATTCACGAGGGTGCCATCCTTGTAGTAGATATTGCGTGTCGCTGTAGTTCCGTCTTCATTTGTCACCTCATCGAAGGTATATGATGTATAGGCCGGAGTATAAGTGTATGTGAGACTACTGACGGTCACCGAGGGTGTCTGGTTTGTATTGTAGGTCATCTCCGTGTTGGCCACTGACAATGCCGTCAGGCCGCCGGTTGGTGTTCCGTTGATTACAGCGGCGTGTTCGGTGACGGTCAGATCGTAGGCGCGGGCCGCAGTAGCGGTGATGCCGTAGGATCCTTCCGTAACGCTCGTCAGGCCCCAACTACCGTTGTATTCAATCCAATAGACCTCCCAGCATTCGCCGTCTTCGAAAGCGTAGTTGCAATTCCCTGCATCGGCGATTCCGCTAATCTGGTGGCCGCGTGCAATACCTTTCCTGTCCCAGTCGTAGAAGTAGAAGTTCAAGTCGGTGTTGCTGAGGGCATACGTCGCTGGCTTCGAGGCCGAAAGCGACAATGAGCCTCCAGCCGTCATCGGTGCCGACAGGAAATGGGGATTGCTCGGATCGTCGAGGTCGATGAAATAGAAGTTGTGGTTGGTTCCTGCGCGGTTAAAGTTGGTACCCGTATACCATATACAGTTGGGGTTGAACTCCGTAGCATCCTGCAGAACCCAGTCACCATTCACCTTGACGTGTGCAAGGTAGTGCGTCTCGCTGTTTGCGCCGGTGACGCTGATATTCTTCTTGATGACGACCTTCTTGTCGTTGCCCTGTGCCATAGCAGTGCCGGCAAGGGTCACTAAAAGCAGTCCCAGCAAAAAGATTTTTTTAGTGTAATTACTTGTTGTGTTCATATTATTAAGTTGTTTTTTCTTCGTTTTTAGTGTCTTTAAGGTCCTTAGGGTCTTTGGGGTCAGTTGCCATTCACAATCACCTTGGTGTTGCCGCCGATCTCACCTTGGTTGCCGCCGCCGTAGACGTTGCCATAGACGCGGGCGCCGCCCAGCAGACGCACGTCGGTGTCGTTGGTCACGGCTGCTGCGTTGCCACCGCCAAAGACGTTGCGGCCCACAATGCCGTTGTTGATGATTTCTACGTAGGTGCTGCCGGTAATCTTGCCCTGGGAGTCGTCGATGGGGTCGCCAAAGCCGCCACCATAGACATCGTATGTCACCTTGCCGTTCTGCACGCTGACGTTGGGGAAGCCTGTGGAGGGAGCCGTGTACGCGGCCTGGTTGCCACCGCCGTAGACGTAGCCCAGATACCAGCCACAGCTTGTTGTCTTGTTGACAATGACATTGATCTGGCCATTGATATCGCCGCTGTAGTTGTTGCCTCCGAAGGCGCGGTTGATGATTCCGCCATTGATGGTCAGCGTGATATTACCTGTTACGTTGGCGCGGTTGGCACCGCCATAGACGTCGCCGATGCCTTCCAGCTCATAGCCGTAGCGGTTGCTGCCGGTGGCCTCGACATAGTCGCCTGTGCAGCCTATCGTCAGGTTGCCGGCCTGGCTGGCAGCCATATTGCCACCACTGAACACTTCGCCGATTTTCATCGGACAGGGGTCGTGACCCGTCTCGGTTTGCTTATTGACATTGACATTGATGGTCCCGCCGATGGTTCCGCTGGTATTGTTGCCGCCAAAGACGTGGCGGATGACGCCGCCGCGAATCTTCAGGTCAACGCCACCGTTACCAACGTTGGCTGCACTGACCGAGCCGTTGCCGCCACCGAAGACGTAGCCAATGGTGTTG
>Ga0129306_1001449_pt1 | contig 26765 bp, 18 predicted proteins | sample P827metagenome_FD_94438 | JGI IMG/M metagenome (GOLD analysis project Ga0129306, IMG submission 94438) | Capybara group fecal microbial communities from Wisconsin, USA - P827 metagenome | ecosystem: Host-associated > Mammals > Digestive system > Large intestine > Fecal | place: USA: Wisconsin...
AGAGGTATCCTGTCTTTTGCCCGCGCCGAACAGTATCAAAATATCTGATTGATGGCTCCCCACGGGGGCCGGGGCCGAAGCCCCGGGGATCTTTGGGTACTTTCCATCCCTGGAAAGTACCGCACCGCAGGCTTGACAAGCCATCGTCTTTTGACAAGCTATCATATCAGGACATAAAACTATAAACTAAAATTTGCACTTCCACAACTCATCTTAAACGGAGGCCTCTATGTACTTTTTTGACCTGGACGGCACCCTGCTGGACTCCAACGGGATCTGGCTGGACATCGACATCGAATTTTTAGGCCGCCACGGCATCGCCCCGGTGCCCGAAGACTACACCGACTATGTGACCTACCACGCCTTTCCCGACGCGGCGGAGTACACCCGGACCCGTTTTTCCCTGCCCATAACCGGGGCCGAGATCGTGGCCGCCTGGCAGGAGATGGCCCGGGAGGCCTATGCCGGCCGGCTGCCTCTGAAGGCCGGAGCCCGTGACTTTCTCCAGCGGGCCAATGAGGCGGGCGTCCGGTGCGCTGTGCTGACCTCCTGCATACCCGACCTGTGCCGGGCGGCTCTGGAGGCCCATGGGCTGTCTCCCCTGCTGGAGCGGGTACTCACCACGGCGGAGCTGGGGCTGGAAAAGCGGGACCCGGCGCTGTACATGCAGGCGGCCCGGCTATGCGGACAGCCGCCGGAAGACTGCGTTCTCTTTGACGACTCCCCCGTCTACTGCGCCGCCGCCCGGGAAGCCGGGTGGCGGGTATGCGGCGTGGCCGACCCGATCTTCACCCACCGGGCGGAGGAAATGGCGGCTCTGTGCGGACCGGGCCGGTATCCTTTTGATTTTTCCGGTCCCCTGATCTGATCCATAAAACGCACTGGCGGCGGTCCCGTTTGGGGCCGCCGCCAGTGCTATTTAGAGAGTCAAAGGGGAAAGCATATTCAGTTGGCCGACACGATGCGGACCTTCTCGCCGATGGGGTCCACATAGATGGTCAGGTCCTTGGAGTAAGCCTTGCAGGCGCTGAGCCGGGCCTCGCCGGTCTCCTGTTCAAACCAGCTCTTGGTCGTCTTTTTGTAGCACTCCACGTCATCGGCCACCCGGTAGGTCCGGCCGCCGGCGGTGACGTAGGTCGCCCCCTGGCTGACGAAGAAGTCGGCAGGAGCCACACCCTCCACCTCGGTCAGCGCCACCACGTCTGCGGTCTTGCCCATACCGTCCACGGAGCCAAAGCCCTTGGCCACGCCGCCGAAGCTCTTGTCCCGGAAGGCGTAGCCGGTGACCAGCTCCTCCAGTCCGCCGGTACCGTTCTTGACGGTCACCGTGCGGTTGGTGTACTGCATGTCGCCGGAGCCGCCGGAGAGGCCGCCTTCTTCCAGGATCCCGTAGGTGTAGACGTCTCCGGTCACCGCCTTCAGCACGAGGTAGTCCACCATGCCGGAGGAATTCAAATGATACATGGCGATATCCCCGGCGGGAATGGAACCCATGTCCAGCCGGGCCAGGCTGACCTCGGCCATGGCGCTGCCCACCTGCTCATAGACCCGGACGCCGGCGGTGACGGTGAGGCCGCCCAGCTTCATCTCACTGACCTGGAAGGCCCCGGGGGCGTTTCCGGAGGACAGCTTGGACGCGCTGATCTTCCCTCTGGAGCCGGAGGAAATGGTGACCAGCTGATTTTCCAGATTGGCCAGGTTGCTCACAGTCCCCTTCAGTTCCAGGGAGCCGCCGTTGGGCAGGAACACCTGGGCGCTCCCGGCGGACACCATGCCGATGGCGGTGGAACGGACCGCGCCGCCCGTCCGGACCATGCCGGCCACCTTGCCGTCGGCGGTGAGAAGCAGGGACACGTTGTCACCGATGGAGCAGTCCCGGATGGTATCCCAGGCGCTGTCCAGCACCTGGAAGGAATGACCCAGGACCTGGATGGCGGTGGGCGCTTTGGCGTTGGGCTCCGCGTCCTCATATACGCAGGCCAGCCGCAGATCGGAGACGATCAGGGTATTGTTCAGGCTGTCGTAGGTGACCACATCGTAGGGCTTGATATCGGACAGGGAGATGGTCTGGCGGTTCTTCTGGATGCGGAAGTCAGAGGCGCCGCCGGTAAGCTGGTGGAACATGGCCGCGGTGGCGTTTCCGGCCACCACCACGGCATCGGAGTCGGCGGAAGCCGCGCTGCCGCCGGCATAGACCGCCACGATCTTGCCCTTCTCCGAGTACATGGTGATCTGGGTCCCGGAGGCCAGGGCGGTATAGCCGTCCAGCCAGGCCTTGCCCTCCCGGGCGTCGGCGGTATAGAGCAGGGTATCCTTGGACATGGTGTACTGCTTGCCGTCGGTGCCCTTCACGTAGCTGGGCTGGGCCTCCCCGGACAGGGTGACGGTGACGGCGCTGCTGTCGTCGGGGACAAAGGACACGATCTCGTTCTTGTCGTTGAGCACCAGCGCGCCCCGCTTGCCCAGCAGGGCGGTGGGCTTCACCGCTCCGGCGGCGGCCAGGTAGGACTCGCCGTCCAGATTGTCGGTGGTGCGGATGGCCCCGTCGCTGGAGCCGTCGTCGGTGGTCACGTTGACGGCCAGGATGATGGTATCATCCTTGGCGGTGCCCAGGGACTTGTAATAGACCTCCCCCGCCCCCGTCTTGCAGCTCAGGGCGTTGACGAAGAGCTGGGCGGCCTGGGCCCGGGTGATCGGCTCGTTGATCCCTGCGGTGATCCCGCCGGTCAAGCCGATGGACCGGGCCAGATTCATATAGCTCTGGGGCCACACCGCCCCCGCCTGCTGGCTGGAATAGCCCAGCACACGGATGAGGATGGTGGCCGCCTGGGCCAGGGTGATCTTGGTATCGGGCTCGAACTTGCCGTTGCCCACGCCGGAGATCAGGGGGAGCTCCTTGTCCCCGTCGCTGACCGTCAGGGAGGCGGCCAGATTCACATAGCCCAGCGCCCAGTGGCGGGCGGTGACGTCGGCAAAGATGGTCCGGGTGGAGTGGAGGGCCACCTGGTCCCCCTTCTGCATGAATTTGACCACCATGGTACAAAACTCCGCCCGGGTCAGGCTGGCGCCGGGATTAAACTGGTCCCCGCCCACGCCGTCCACCACTCCCATCAGACGCAGGATGTCCGCGTTGAGCGCGGTGACCGGGTCGGACACATCGGTGAAGGAGGAGCCCGCCGCCCCGGCGGGCAGGACCGCCAGGGAAACCAGCAGGGCGGCGGCCAGCACGCCGGCCAGTATCTTTTTTATTCTCATCATGTTCACTCTCCTAATTTCCCTTAGTCTGCCCGCAGGGCCACCACCGGCTGGAGGCCGGAGGCCTTGATGGCGGGATACATGCCGAAGATGATGCCCAGCACCACCGAGAACAGGAAGGCCCCCACGGTGATCCCGGTCCCGGGCAGCATCATTGCCTCGTCCAGCAACAGCTTGCCCGCGATCAGCGTTCCCACGCAGCCGATCCCGATGCCGATGACGCCGCCGATGCTGCAAATGACGGCGGCCTCGATGAGGAACTGGGTGATGATGCTCTTGCGCTCGGCGCCGATGGCCTTGCGGATACCGATCTCCCGGGTCCGCTCGGTGACGGTGACCAGCATGATGTTCATGATGCCGATGCCGCCTACCAGCAGGGAGATGCCGGCGATGGCTCCCAGCACCAGGGACTGCATCAGGTTCTGGCTTTGCAGGTTCTGGGCCCAGCTGTTGTCGCTCTGCACATAATAGTCGCCCCTGTCCGACCAGCCCTCGGCGTTCTTGGGGAACAGGCCGGCCAGGTAGGCGTCCAGCTTGGTCATGGCCTCGACGGTGGCCGAGGCGCTCTTGGCTTTGACCACATAGCTGTTGATGGTGTTATTGTTGTTCAGGGTCCGGTTAAAGGTATAGGGCAGGACGATGATGTTGTCCAGCTCCGGCCAGTAATCCACCGCCATGGATTCATACCAGCCCACCACCAGGAAGGGCTGGCCGTTGATGGTGATGGACTCTCCCACCGGGTCGGTGTAGTCGAAGAGGGCCTCCTTGGTCCCGGCCCCCAGGACGCAGACAGCGTTGGTCTTTTCCACGTCCAGGTAGGACATCTCACGGCCCCCGGCCAGCTGATAGTTGTTGCACACGCCGTACTGGTCGGAGCCCAGCTTGACGTGCATCATCTTCTCCCAGTCGACGCTGCCGCCCCCGCCCATGCTGTCCCAGTCGTTGACGGACAGGGTCTTGGCCCCGTACTGGATGGTCATTTTCTGGCCGATCTCCGCGTCGGGGGTGATGCCCAGCACCAGGTCACTCATGGACAGGCAGTAATCATACAGCTTCTCGGAGGTCTCGTTGTTGGTGTCGTAGTAGGAGTAAGCGGAGACGTTGATCTTGTTGTCCCCCATCTTCTCGAAGTACTCCATGTTCTTCTTGTTCTGGCCCTGGACCACCGACACCATGATGACCACGCTGGCCACGCCGATGATGATGCCCAGCATGGTGAGGAAGGACCGGGTCTTTTTCATGGAGATGGACTTGAAGGCCATTTTGAAGGCTTGCCAGAGATTCATTCCCAATCCACCTCCTGAGGATGGTCTGCAATGACCTTGCCGTCGGACAGGCGGACCACCCGCCGGGCCGTTGCCGCGATGGAGTCGTCGTGGGTGATGAGCAGGATGGTGGTGCCCTCCCGGTACAGCTCCCTCAAAATCTCCAGCACATGGCGGCCCGTCTTGGAGTCCAGCGCGCCGGTGGGCTCGTCAGCCATGATGATGGGGGGCCGGGTGGCGATGGCCCGGGCGATGGCCACCCGCTGCTGCTGGCCGCCGGACATTTCACTGGGCCGGTGGTGGGCCCGGTCCTCCATCCCCACCCGGGCCAGGGCCTCCATGGCCATGTCCTCCCGGTCAAAGACGGACACCCCCCGGTAGATCAGGGGCAGGGTCACATTCTCCAGGGCGTCCAGCTCCTGGATCAGGTTGTAGCCCTGGAAAATAAACCCGATCTCCCGGTTTCGGATGCGGGCCAGTTCCTTGTCGGACAGGGAGGTGACGTCGGTGCCGTCCAGGTAATACTCCCCATAGGTGGGGATGTCCAGACAGCCCAGCACGTTCATCAGGGTGGACTTGCCGGAGCCCGACTGGCCCACGATGGCCACGAACTCCCCCTTGTCGATCTGGAGGGACACCCCGTCCAGGGCCCGGACCTCGCTCTCCTTGCCCTCGTTGTAGATCTTATAGAGGTCTCGAATATCTATGAGCATGGCGGCACCCCTTACCAGCTGCTGCCCATGTCGGTGACGGTGTAATTGACAAAGACGTTGTCCCCCTCCTGGACGCCGGAAATGATCTCCACATTCTGGGCGTCGGAGAGGCCCGTCTCCACGATGACGGGGTAATAGCCCTCCTCTTCGCTGGGGTACTGGCGCTTCTGGCCGGGCTCCACCGTGGGCAGTTCCAGCTCAGGCACGTCGTCGGGCCGGCTGTCCCGCTGAACAAAGACCACCGCCTGGCGGTTGCCCTCCATGTCGCTGACGTACTTCACCGAGCTGGTGGGCACCAGGACGCAGCCGTCGGACTCGCTGGTAACGAAGGAGTACTGCAGCCACGCGCCGTCCATCAGAGAGCCGTCAAAGTTGTCCACCGACAGGGTGACGGGGTAGTTGGTCATGCCCTGGCCGGCCTGCGCGCCTCCCATGTCGATGGCGGTGACGGCGCCCATATAGTTCATCCCGTTCCAGTTCAGCTCCACCATGTCGCCCGGCTTGATGAAGGAGATGTTCCGGTCGTCCACCTGGATGGTGACCAGCATGGTGGTGGTGTTGGAGATGATGACCACGGTGTCGCCGCTCTTGACCTCGGCCCCCTCGGACAGGGAGCAGGAGGTGATGGTACCGTCGATGGGGGCCACGGCGTTGAAGTCGTCCAGGGCCTTCATGGCCTCGTCCAGCTTGGTCTGGGCCGTGTCGATCTCCTCCTGCTTGGCCCGAATGTCCGAGTCGATGGTGGCGGAGCCCAGGCAGAGCAGGGCCTCCCCGGCGGACACGTTGGCGTAATTGAGCAGGTTGCCCGTTCCGGTCACAGGACCGCTGGCCTTAGTCTGGACGGTACGGGTCTCATAGAATTCAGTCTTGCCGTTCTCGTAGGGGTAGATCTCAGTGCCGTCGGCGGCTTTCAGCACGGCGGAGGCGTCCATTCCCGCGGTCAGGGTCCCCGGGTTGTCGAAGGTGATGACCACCTCGAAGTGGACCGCCCCCTCGGGGGAGATGTAGCTCACCTTGTTGATCTTCTCCACCGTTCCCGTGAAGGAGCCCATGACGGCGGGGATGGAGACGGACACGCTCTGGCCCGTCTTGATCTCGTTCTCATAGGCGTAGCTGAAGTAGAGGGACAGCTTCAGCTTTTTGTCGTTGACCAGGGTGGCCACGGTGGTCCCCTTGGACACCTCCTGGTCCACTGTGAACTGCTGCACCTCCTGAAGCTTCCCGGCAAAGGGGGCCCGGACCGTCAGGTTGGCGGCATCCTCCTGGAGGTCGGCCATGTCCTTTTGAAGGTCCTCCAGCTTTTTCCGGGCGTTGGTCACCTCGTCCTCGGCACCCTGGCTGAAAATGGTGTACAGGGGGTCGCCGGCCATAACGGTCTGTCCGGCGGTAACGAAGACCTCCTGAACGGTGCCGCTCTGGGTCAGGGTGATGGCCGCCGACTCCTTGGCCTTGGCGGTGCCGCTGCCCGATACCTTGCTCTGGATGGACCCGATGTAGGCGGGCTGGGCAAAGATCTCACCCTGGTTCTCGCCGCCGGAGTTCAGAAAGCGGTACAGGCCAAAGCCGCCGCCCCCCAGAATGGCTGCCGCCACTCCCAAGGCCACCAGCCTCTTGGCCATTTTCTTCTTCTGCGCGCTCTTTTTCTTCACTGGGGCCCTGGGGGGCGCGGGGGTATCCACCTGGGGCTGGGGGTTGGTCACTTCTGGCATAGCGCAAATTCCTCCTCTATGTATTCAAACCTTTCGGTTCCATTCTGGCTTGGCGGGACAGGCAGCCCTGTCCATCAGCTTCCATTATATGTTTCGGTCCCTGGCCTGACAATTACAAGGCGGTTACAAATCCTTAAGATTGTTTTAAACCGGCCGGCCGGCTCCGGGCCTTATAGAGATAGACGTAAATCCATCAAAAATGTTGCGTTATTTTTGGAATCTTTTTCTAATAAATTCAACATATAAAAGCACGCCGGGACGCAAAGGTCCCGGCGTGCCGCTGACGGTTTCTTTTTCCTGTTTATCCCATTTTTTCCATGTGGGCGGCGGCGGATTTCAGCATCAGCCGCTTGGTGCCCACGTCGTCAAAGGCGATCTCCACCAGGGCGTCGCCCCCCATCTTCTGGACAGACAGAATCATGCCCCGGCCGAAGGCCTTGTGGCGCACCGTGTCCCCCTTCTGGAAATTGGGGACGCCGCCCCCGGCGGACTTGACGCCTCCCGCCGCGGGTGCGGAAAGGGGATGCTTGGGCCGGGCGGCGGCTCCATAGCTTCTTCCCGCCCCGGACATGGCCCGGGTGAAGCCCCCGTAGGAGGGCTGGGCCGGCCGCTGGCCGCCGGGAGCGCCGCTCTGGGCGGACCGCTGGGGCCGCTGGTCGAAGGAGCCGCGTCCGCCGCCCTGGGCGGTCTGACCGCCGAAGCCTCCCCGCTGGTAGGTTCCGTAGCCTCCGTAGCCCGAGGTCCGGCTGGGCATGCCGCCCCAGCTTCGCTCCTCCTCTCCGCCCAGGTCGGACAGATAGGATCTTCCCGTTCGCTCCAGGTGCTCCGGGGGGATCTCCTCCACGAACCGGGAGGGCCGGTTGGAGCTGGTGCGGCCAAAGAGCATCCGCTGGTTGGCGCAGGTGAGGTACAGCTTCTGCTTGGCCCGGGTCATGGCCACATAGCACAGCCGGCGCTCCTCCTCCATCTCCTCCGTCTCTCCGATGGCCCGGATGCCGGGGAAGATGCCCTCCTCGGCCCCCACCACGAAGACCACGGGGAACTCCAGGCCTTTGGCCGAGTGCATGGTCATCATGACCACGCAGTCGTGGTCCGGGTCGTGGCTGTCCAGGTCGGTGTACAGGGCGATCTCGTCCAGGAAGCCGGCCAGGGAGGGTTCGTCCCCCGCGTTTTCCAGATAGCCCCGGATGGAGGTCAGCAGCTCCCGCACGTTTTCCAGCCGGGTCCGGTCCTCCACGGTGTTTTTGGTCTCCAGCATGGTGGCGTAGCCCGTCTTGACCATGAGTTCCTCATAGAACTGGTCCAGGGGCAGCTCGCTGAGCAGGCCGGCCAGCTCTCCCATCAGGCTGGTGAAGGCGGCCAGCTTGCCCGCCGACCGCTCCAGTTCCGGGTACATCCGGGCGTTGTCGATGACGGCGTAGAGGGAGGTCCCGTCCCGCCGGGCGATGTCCTGGGCGGTCTCCACCGTCTTGGCTCCGATGCCCCGGGGCGGGTTGTTGATGATGCGGGTCAGCCGCAGGTCGTCCTCCGGGTTGTTCAGGACGGCCAGATAGGCCACCATGTCCTTGACCTCCGCCCGGTCGAAGAACCGGGTGCCGCCGATGATGCGGTAGGGGATGCCGTTGCGCTTGCAGGCGTTTTCCATCTGGTTGGACTGGGCGTTCATCCGGTAGAGGATGGCGTGGTCCTTCCACTTGCGGCCCTGGCTGTAGCCCTCCAGGATCCGGGCGGCCACATACTGGGCCTCGTCGTTCTCGTTCATGGCGGAGTAGAGGGTCAGCTTGTCCCCCTCCCCCGCCTTTGTCCACAGCTCCTTCCCCTTCCGGCCCTGGTTATTCCGGATGACGGCGTTGGAGGCCTCCAGAATATGCCGGGTGGAGCGGTAGTTCTCCTCCAGGCGGATGGTGCGGCAGCGGGGGTACTGCTTTTCAAAGGAGAGAATGTTCTCGATGGTGGCGCCCCGGAAGCGGTAGATGGACTGGTCGTCGTCGCCCACCACGCAGAAGTTCTCGTATCCCCCGGCCAGGGTGGAGGCCAGCAGATATTGCAGGTTGTTGGTGTCCTGATACTCGTCGATGAGTACATAGCGGAATTTTTTCTGGTAATATTCCCGCACGTCGTCAAACTGCTGAAGCAGACGGACGGTGTGGAGGATGATGTCGTCAAAGTCCAGGGCTCCGGCGTCCCAAAGCCGGCGCTGGTACTCAGCATAGATCTTGGCGATCTTGGTCAGCCGGAAGTCCCCCGACTTCTCGCACTCGGCCAGATACTGGTCGGCCAGCTTCATGGCGTCCTTGGCCCGGGAGATGTACCCCAGCACCGACCGGGGCGGGAACTGCTTGTCGTCGATGCTCAGGTCCTTCATGCAGTCCTTGATCACCCGCAGGGAGTCGTCGGTATCGTAGATGGTAAAGGAGGAGGGGAAGCCCAGCTTCTCGATATCCCGGCGCAGGATGCGCACGCAGGCGGAGTGGAAGGTACTGGCCCAAATGTCGTTGGCGGCGGGTCCCAGCAGACCGGCCAGACGGTCCTTCAGCTCCCCGGCCGCCTTGTTGGTAAAGGTGATGGCCAGAATGGTCCAGGGGGCGGCGGGGTCCAGCCGGCACAGCCGGTCCCTCCGGTCCTGCTCCCCGGGGGACAGGGGGCGGCCTCCGGCGCAGTCCTCCAGGAAGGCCAGGTCCTCCCCGGTCACATCACCGGGCACCTCGGGGCTGTCGGAGCCCCGGCCGTATTTCATCAGGTTGGCGATACGGTTGATGAGCACCGTGGTCTTGCCGCTGCCCGCTCCCGCCAGCAGCAGCAGTGGGCCCTCGGTGGCCAGCACCGCCTTGCGCTGCTCCGGGTTCAGCCGGGAGAAATCCCGGGCAATGGCCTCCCGGCGGGCCTTGACAAACCGTTGTTCCTGTTCGTGGTTCAGCATAGCGTCTCTTTGTCTCACTTTCCGTTTGTTCAATTTCGCGGTGCTGCTATTGTATAACAAAACCGCCGCCGCGGTCAACCGGCAGCGCGGCCCGGGCGGGGCGGCCAATCTCCTCCGCCGCCGGAAAAATTTTCAGCGCGGGTCATAACCGGACCGGTTTTGGCATAACCTGATAAGGCGGCGGACAGCCCCTCCCGAAAATACAAGATATCGTTTTCCTTTTCTCCGGAATCCACGGGATGATGTGGTGTTTTCCCCGTAACTGCAACCGATCTGTAACCATTTTGCCACCGTCCCGTAACGGTTCCGATAAGATGGTAACACCGCTCCATGTTATACTGTACACACAATCAAGAAGCTGCCGGTTTGATCCATTTTTCGGAAAGGAGGTCTCCCCCATGAAAAAACTGCTGCTGACCGCTATGCTTGCCGCCCTGCTTGTGATGCCCCTGGAGGGCGCCGCCCTGGCGCAGACGCCGGAGGCCTCCGCCCCCGCCGCCGGCACGGCCCAGGAGCTGGACTTTGACCCCGGCTGCGTCCCCGCCGAGACGGACGCGCTGGAGTCCATGACCCCCGCCATTCACGCCGTGGTCCTGGCCATGCTCCACCAGGAGCAGACCGTCTATTCCCCCCAGAACGCCCAGTTGACCTGGGAGGCCCTGTACAACATGCTCTCCCTTTACGGCCAGATGGACGACCGCTCCGACTATGTGGGCGAGGACCTGGTCCTCCCCACGGAAGCCGCCCTGGATTTTTCCACCGCCCTGACCCCCAGTCTCGACGCTCTGGGTCCCCTGCCCGAAGAGCTGTCCGACCGGATGGTGTACGACGCTGAACTCGACAGCTACCGGCTGGCCTGCGGCAGCGACAGTCTGGCTCAGATCCGGCTGGACTCCAGCCGGGACGCGGGCCGGGAGCTGGAGCTTACCGGCACCCTGGTCTATCTGGTGGACAACACCGATCTGGCCCGCTTCCGCGTCACTCTCCGGTCCCAGGATAACCTGTTCGGCTACACCGTCGCCGGGCTGGAACTGCTGTAACTTGAACCCCATCAAAAGGAGCGCCCTAGGCGCTCCTTTTTTGTTCCTAAAACTCCCGCCTCCGGTATAGCACGGGAGACGGAGGGCTATATTGTATGAGCCCGGCGGGATTATTTTTTCGGAGTCTTGCGCTTCCCCACGGCGCAGATTATAATAGAAAGACAGATCACAAAACCAATTCGAGGTGCTATACCATGGATCTTACCATACAAGACTACATCCGCCCCGGCAAGCGCGCCCATCTGGTGGGCATCGGCGGGGTGTCCATGTCCCCCCTGGCCGAGGTGCTCCACGGGGCCGGCGTCATCGTCACCGGCTCCGACATGCACGACAGCGCCACGGCGGCCCATCTGCGCTCCCTGGGCATCCCCGTGACCATCGGCCACCTGCCCCAGAGCGTGGAAGGGGCCGGCTGCGTCATCCGCACCGCCGCCGTCCACGACGACAACCCGGAGATCGCCGCCGCCCGGGCCGCGGGCATCCCCGTCTTTGAGCGGGCCCAGGCCTGGGGCGCCCTCATGACCCACTACAAAAACGCCCTGTGCGTCTCCGGCACCCACGGAAAGACCACCACCACCTCCATGTGTACCCATATCTTCCTGAGCGCCCAGCGGGACCCCTCCGTCATGATCGGCGGGGTGCTGCCCGCCCTGGGCTGCGGCCACCGGGTGGGCAAGGGGGACACCATTATTCTGGAGTCCTGCGAATACTGCAACTCCTTCCTGTCCTTCTTCCCCACTGTGGCGGTAATTCTGAACGTGGAGGCCGACCATCTGGACTTCTTCAAAGACCTGGAGGACATCAAGCACTCTTTCCGCCGGTTCGCGGAGCTGGTCCCCGCCGACGGCTGGGTGGTGGCCGACCGGGATGACGCCCACACCATGGACGCGCTGAAGGGCCTGGACCGCCGGGTGGTCACCTTCGGTCTGGAGGAGGGCGACGTCCACGCCGCCAACCTGACCTGGGTCAACGGCTACGGCTCCTTTGACGTGATCGCCGATGGAGAGAAGTTCGCCCATGTGGACCTGTCCGTCCCCGGAGTCCACAACGTCCGCAACGCCCTGGCCGCCTGCGCCGCCGCCCGCTGCCTCAATGTCCCCGCCTTTGCCGTGGAGGAGGGCCTGAAGGCCTTCCATGGGGCGGGCCGCCGCTTTGAGAAGAAGGGCGAGTACCACGGAGCCATGGTGTATGACGACTACGCCCACCACCCCGACGAGCTCCACGCCCTGCTGACCACCGCCAAGGGCCTGGGCTACGAGCGGGTAATCTGCGCCTTCCAGCCCCACACCTACACCCGCACCGCCGCCCTCTTTGACCAGTTCGTGGAGGAGCTGAAGCTGCCCGATGTGACCGTCCTGGCGGAGATCTACGCCGCCCGGGAGCAGAACACTCTGGGCATCTCCTCCCGGGACCTGGCGGAGAAAATTCCCGGAGCTGTCTACTGCGCCACGCTGCCGGAGGTCACCGCCAAACTGCGGGAGATGGCCCGGCCCGGGGACCTGCTTCTCACCGTGGGAGCCGGGGACATCTATCTGGCCGGGGAGGCCCTGGTGGCGGGAAAGTAGGATGGAACAGATAAATTTGAGTTTATGTGTTCAGTTGAAGGAGTGCGTATAAAGCCCCCTTTCGCAAAAGGGGGTGGCCCGAAGGGCCGGGGGATTTTTCCTTCAGGAAAAGAAATGCTTTAAAATATAGAAAGAAAACCCTCAGTCAGCCTTCGGCTGACAGCGTCCCTACCTCCTTTGGCCTTCGGCCATTTCCCCCCGACGGGGGAATCGTCCCCCGCCGTCCGACGGCTACCATTTTGGCGGCGGCCCCAAGGGGCCGCCCTACGGGCGGGCGTCCAGAGGCCGCCCCCTACGAAGCCATATTGTGAACCGTGCGTAGGGGGCGGCGTCCCCGACGCCCCATAATACATCCATAAACTAAAATTTATCTCCGCATATAAACGCACAGGGCGGCCCGCCGGGCCGCCCTGTTTTTCTGCCTTGCAATATTTTTTACAGATTGCTGTCCAGCACCTGGGTAAAGGCGCCGGCGGGCATGACACCCACCTTCCGGTCGATTTCCTTGCCGTCCTTGAAGAAGATGACGGTGGGGATGGACATGACGCCGTAGCGGATGGCCAGTTCCTGCTCCTCGTCCACGTTCACCTTGCCCACGATGGCCTTGCCGTCGTACTGCTTGGCCAGGTCCTCCACCACGGGGCCCAGCATCCGGCAGGGGCCGCACCACGCGGCCCAGAAGTCCACCATCATCAGGCCGCCCTGTTCCAGGGCCTTGTCAAATCCCTCTTTGCTGAAATGAATCATTTGTAAAACTTCCTTTCTGTTTATTTTTCATCAGGGGTCCCGGATTTTCTGACATCGGTACGGCGGGGGCAAGCCCCCGTCCTACCCTTTTAGGGCTGTTTTCGGTCCAGATATTCACAGGCGGACAGGGCGGCCACATGGCCCTCCCCCACCGCCTTGGCCACCTGAAGGGGCAGCCCGGTGCAGTCTCCGGCGGCAAAGACGCCCTCCAAATTGGTCGCCATCCGCCGGTCCACCCGGATAAAGCCCCCCTCTGTCTCCAGGTCGGGCAGCAGGTCGGTGGGGGCCACCGCCTCCCGGAGGATGAACACCCCTGCGCAGGGGAGGTCCGCGCCGTCCGCCTCCAGGGCGGTGACGGTCTGGTCCCCCTTGACGGCCAGCTTGCCGGCCCTCACCCAGGGAATGGCCCGGTCCAGCCCCTCCGGCTCCCGGGCGGACACATAGGTCACCTGACAGCCGATGCTCTGGAGGTAGTTGGCCTCCAGGGGGGCGTCCTTGCTACGGCCCACTACCGTTACCGGGCGGTTCCGGTAGAGCATTCCGTCGCAGGTGGCGCAGTAGCTGACCCCCCGGCCCAGGAACTCCGCCTCGCCGGGGTACTTGGCCTGCCGCACCACGCCGGGGGCCAGGATGAGAGCCTGTCCGTCATAGACCTGGCTGCCCACCGTGACCATAAAGCCGTTCCACGCCATGAGGGAGATGGCCCGCCCCGTGACGAAGTCCGTACCCAGTTCCTCCGCGTGGGCCCGGAAGGTCCCCACCAGCTCCGCTCCCGTCTGGCCGGGCAGACCCAGATAGTTGTCCACCCGCTCGGCCCGGGCCAGCGGGCTGTCCTGCCAGGGGTTGCCGATGACCAGCACGGTCTTGCCCCGGCCCCGGGCGGCCACCGCCGCCGCCAGCCCCGCCGGACCGCCGCCCAGCACAATGATATCATGGCCCATGACTCCGCCTCCTTTTCCTCCATATTATACCTTTTTTTCTCCCAAGGGACAAGGCCTTTCCGGGCCCCATTCCAGATTCGCTCCTGCGCCGTCCCATTTCCCCCGGGTTTTCTGTGACTTTATGACAAAATTTATCCCCTCTCTCCCCGCTCTCCCGCTCTTCTCACCGGAAAACGTCCGGAATGGCAGGAAAACCTTGCATTTTATGGAGCGGCTGGTGTAAAATAAATAAATCAAACATCCATCACAGCGGTCCGCCCGCTGTGTTTCCCGTTTAATACCAGACAGGAGGGTCCCACAATGTCGGAAGAGATCAAAACCACCGCCGGCGGTGCCGAGGGTGAGGCTGTGGAGAGTCAGAACTTTATTCACCAGTTCATTCAGGAGGACATCGCCGAGGGCGGCCGCTGCGCCGGGATGCAGGTCCACACCCGTTTCCCGCCCGAGCCCAACGGCTACCTCCATATCGGCCACTGCAAGGCCCTGATCATCGACTTTGGCTCCGCCGAAAAGTTCGGCGGCATCTGCAACCTGCGTATGGACGACACCAACCCCGCCAAGGAGGACACCGAGTTCGTGGACGCCATTCAGGAGGACATCCACTGGCTGGGCTTCGACTGGGGGGACCGGTTCTTCTACGGCAGCGACTACTTTGAGAAGACCTATGAGCTGGCTGTGGGCCTCATCAAAAGGGGCCTGGCCTACGTCTGCGAGCTGACCCCCGAGCAGTTCCGGGAGTACCGGGGCGACGTGGGCACTCCCGCCCGCTCTCCCTACCGGGACCGCCCCATTGAGGAGAGTCTGGACCTGTTCGAGCGGATGAAGAACGGCGAGTTCCCCGAGGGCAAGTACACCCTGCGGGCCAAGATCGACCTGGCCAGCGGCAACTTCAACATGCGGGACCCGGTGCTCTACCGCATCCGCTACATCGAGCACCACCGCCAGGGCACCAAGTGGTGCATCTTCCCCATGTACGACTTCGCCCACCCCATTCAGGACGCTCTGGAGGGCATCACCCACTCCCTGTGCTCCCTGGAGTATGAGGACCACCGCCCCCTGTACGACTGGGTCATCAACAACACCGACGTGCCCAGCAAGCCCCGGCAGATCGAGTTTGCCCGGTTGGGCATCAACTATACGGTGATGTCCAAGCGGAAGCTGCGGAAGCTGGTGGAGGAGCAGTACGTCTCCGGCTGGGACGACCCCCGGATGCCCACCCTGTGCGGCCTGCGCCGCCGGGGCTACACCCCCGCCGCCATCCGGAACTTCTGCGACCGCATCGGCGTGGCCAAGAACACCTCCACCGTGGAGTACGGCTTCCTGGAGCACTGCCTCCGGGAGGACCTGAACGACCACGCCCAGCGGGCCATGGCCGTCCTGCGCCCCATCAAGCTCACCATCACCAACTACCCCGAGGGGCAGAGCGAGGTCTTTGAGGTAGAGAACAACCCCAACGACCCCGAGGCCGGCACCCGGCCCGTCACCTTCTCCCGGAACCTGTATGTGGAGGCCGACGACTTCCTGGAGACCCCCATCCCCAAGTACAAGCGCCTGTACCCCAACGGCCCCGAGTGCCGCCTGAAGGGCGCCTACCTCATTACCTGCACCGGCTGCGTCAAGGATGAGAACGGCAACGTCACCGAGATCCTGGCCACCTATGATCCCGACTCCAAGGGCGGCAACCCCGCCGATGGCCGGAAGGTGAAGGGCGCCACCATCCACTGGGTGGACGCCGCCACCGCCGTGGACGCCGAGGTGCGGCTGTACGACAACCTGTTCTCCGACCCCGATCCCGACGGCGGGGACAAGAACTTTTTGGACTGCCTGAATCCCGGCTCCCTGGAGGTGCTGAAGGGCTGCAAGCTGGAGGCCTCCCTGGCCGACGCCAAGCCCACCGACCGCTTCCAGTTCCTGCGGCTGGGCTACTTCTGCGCCGACTCCAAGGACTCCAAGCCCGGCGCTCTGGTCTTTAACCGGGCCGTCTCCCTGAAGGACGGGTTCAAGCCCGGGAGGTAAGAGTTGTGGATACTTTTTCTTGTAAGAAAAAGTATCAAAAAGAACTTTGGCGCAAAACTGCGTTTTGCTTCCAAATAAGACATGAAAACACGCCGTGTACGTCAGGTCGTACACGGCGTGTTCTATTTTGGTGATTATTTTGACGGGCGGCCCGATAAGGGCATCGGGCCCTACCGTAAGCGTGCGTAGGGGCGGCCTCCGGACGCCCCGCAGAGAGAATACCGGGCCGTCGGGGACGCCGGCCCCTACGGAGTAGGGCGGGGCTGAAGGTGAATTGCCCGAAGGGGCAAGAGAAGCCACCCTGGGGTGTGCCCCCGCCGCCGTTGCCTCATCGTGGCCATTTGGGGTGCAGGGGCGCATCATGATGCGCCCCTACGGTCTGACATCAACACTAAAGGCATATAAAACACGTCCCGCCGCAAATCATGCGGCGGGACGTACTTTTTATTCAACAATCTCCTCAATGGGCGTGGGCCAGCTTGGGGGCCGCCTCAGGCTGGGGCTCCCGGGGAGCCGCCGTCTCCTGGTGAGTCAGGCCCTTGGCGTTGGCCAGCATCAGCTTGATCCGGTTCTCCTGGTTGATCTTGGTGGCGCCGGGGTCGTAATCAATGGCCACGATATTACTGTAAGGATAGTCGTCCTTCAGCCGGCGGATCATGCCCTTGCCCACGATATGGTTGGGCAGGCAGCCGAAGGGCTGGGTACAGACGATGTTGGGGGTGCTGGTGTGGATGAGCTCCAGCATCTCCGCGGTGAGCAGCCAGCCCTCCCCCATCTTGTTGCCGTCGCCCAGATAGCCGTGGACCAGCTTGTGCAGGTCCTGGAAGGTGCCGGGGGCGCGGAACCGTCCGGAGCGCTCCAGTGCGGCGATCATGTCCCGCTGGCAGGCCTCGATATAGGCCATAAAGGCCTTGCAGCCGTACTTCTTGATCCACTTTCCGCCGTACAGGTCCACATCGGCCACCCGGTTATAGATCTTGAAGATCATAAAGTCGGTAAGGCCGGGGACCACCGGCTCCGCTCCCTCGGACAGCAGAAACTTCTCCAGATTGTTGTTGCCCAGAGCGGAGAACTTCACATAGATCTCGCCCACGATGCCCACACGGATCTTCTGCTCCCCGGTGACGGGGATGGCGGCGAAGTCGGCGCAGATCTCGTCAAAAATAGCCCGCATCTGTTTACGGCTCATGCCCTTGCCCGCCTGGAACCGGTCCACCAGCGCCTGGGACCAGTGGTCCACCGTGGCATCGGTGGCCCCCGCCTCCACCTCGTAGGGCCGGACCTGGTTGGCCACCCACATGATGAGGTCGCCGTACATCATGCCGTAGACCAGCTTCCGGATCAGTCCCACGGTGAGGTGGAAGCCCGGATTCTTCTCCAGGCCGAAGGAGACGGAGATGACGGGAACATAGTCCATTCCCGCCTTGGCCAGTGCCTTGCGCAGCAGGTGGATGTAGTTGGAAGCCCGGCAGCCGCCGCCAGTCTGGGTAATGAACAGGGCCACCTTGTGGGGGTCGTAGCCCCCGTGCTTGATGGCGTCCATGAACTGGCCGATGACCAGCAGGGCGGGGTAGCAGGTATCGTTGTGGACATATTTCAGGCCCTCGTCCACCACCGCCCGGCCCTCGTTGTTCAGCTGGGCCACCTTATAGCCCTCCAGCTCCAGCAGCTTGCGGAACATGCCGAAGTGGATGGGCAGCATCTGGGGCATGAGAATGGTGTACTCCTCCTTCATCTCCTTGGTGAAGAGAAGGCGGCCGTTTTCGTCATACACAAGTTTCGCCATGTGAAATTCTCCTTTCGGCGCGTGTAGGGACGGCTTTGAGCCGCCCGCGGGCGTGTGAAACACGCCCATGCCCGGTTCAGTGCTTGTTCCGCGCCTCAATGGCCGCCATCAGGGACCGGATACGGATCTTGACGGCGCCCAGGTTGCTGATATCGTCGATCTTCAGCTGGGTATACAGCTTGCCGCCCTCCTCCAGGATGGAGCGCATCTCGTCGCCGGTAATGGCGTCGATGCCGCAGCCGAAGGACACCAGCTGGATGACCTCCATGTCGGGCTGGGTGCAGACATACCGGGCGGCGTTGTACATCCGGGCGTGGTAGGTCCACTGGTTCAGCACATGGCGGGGGGCCTTATCCTCCAGATAGGCCACCGCGTCCTCGGTGACCAGCACAAAGCCGTAGGAGGTGATGAGGTCGTTGATGCCGTGGTTGATCTCCGGGTCCATGTGGTAGGGCCGGCCGCAGACCACCAGAATGGGGCGGCCCTCCTGCCGTGCCTGGGCGATATACTGCCGGGCGGTGTCCCGCAGGTCGTCCTTGTAGGCGTCGTAGGCGGCGTAGGCGGCCTTGACGGCGGCGGAGGTCTCCTTCTTGGGGACCTGGAACTCGTTGCTGAACCACTCGCAGGCCCGCTTCTCAAAGTCCTTGGGGCGGTGGAGGCCGAAGTAGGGGTTCAAATACCGGGTCTGCTTCAGGTCGGGGATGTTGGCGGCCAGCAGCTCCGGGTAGTAGGCCACCACAGGGCAGTTGTAATTGTTGTCGCTGACCCCCTCGTTGAAGTTATAGGGCATACAGGGGTAGAAGATGGCGTCCACCCCCTCCTCCACCAGGGCCTCCACATGGCCGTGGAGCAGCTTCGCGGGGTAGCAGACGGTGTCCGAGGGGATAGTGCGCTGGCCCTTCAGATACAGCTTGCGGCTGGACTCGGGGGACAGGACCACCTCAAAGTTCAAACGGGTGAGCAGCTCGAACCAGAAGGGCAGATTCTCATACATGTTGAGGCCGAAGGGGATGCCGATCCGGCCCCGGGAGCCGTCTCCCCTGCCCTTGCCCTGCATGGCGCGCAGCTTGTGGTATTTATACCGCATCAGGTCGGGCTGACGGCTGGGCTCCTCCCCCAGGGGGCGGGAGCACCGGTTGCCCGAGACGAACCGCCGCCCGCCGTCGAAGGAGTTGACGGTGAGGGAGCAGTGGTTGGTGCACAGGCCGCAGGTGGCGGGCTTGGCGGTGTGGGTGAAGCGCTCCAGCTCCTGGGGCGTGAGCAGGGCACTCTTCTCCAGGTGCAGGTCCCGGGCGGCCAGGGCGGCGCCGAAGGCCCCCATGATGCCGGCGATGGTGGGCCGGGTCACGTTCCGGCCCAGCTCCTGTTCAAAGGCCCGGAGCACCGCGTCGTTGTGGAAGGTACCGCCCTGGACCACAATGTGCTCCCCCAGGTCGTCGGCGGAGGCGGCCCGGATGACCTTATAAATGGCGTTTTTCACGATGGAGGTGGACAGGCCGGCGGAGATGTCGGCCACGCTGGCCCCGTCCTTCTGGGCCTGCTTCACGCTGGAGTTCATGAACACGGTGCAGCGTGAGCCCAGGTTCACCGGCTTCTCGGTGAACAGGCCCAGCTTGGCGAAGTCGGCAATATTGTAGCCCAGAGCCTTGGCGAAGGTCTCGATGAAGGAGCCGCAGCCCGAGGAGCAGGCCTCGTTGAGCATGATGGAGTCCACGGCCCCGTTGCGGATCTTGAAGCACTTCATGTCCTGGCCGCCGATGTCGATGATGAAGTCCACATCGGGCTCGAAATGGGCGGCGGCTTTGTAGTGGGCCATGGTCTCCACCAGGCCCAGGTCGCAGTTGAAGGCGTTTTTAATGAGGTCCTCGCCGTAGCCGGTGACGGCGGCTCCCTGGATGGTGATCCGGTCGCCGCACATGGCGTAGATCTTTTTCAGCTGTTCCAGGACAATAGCCACAGGGTTGCCCTGGTTGGAATGGTAGTAGGTGTACAGCAGGCCGCCGTCGGCGGTGATGAGGGCCAGCTTGGTGGTGGTGGAGCCGGCGTCCAGACCCAGCCAGGCGGGGCCGGAGTAAGTGTTCACGTCCACCTCCGGGGGCTTGTTGGCGTTGTGCCGGGCGCAGAAGGCGTCGTACTCCTCCTGGCTGGCGAACAGGGGGGGCATGGTGTCCACCAGGGTGGTGGTGTCCACGCTCTCCTCCAGCTTTTTCAGCGCCTCCTCAAAGAGGATGGGCTGGTAATCGGTGGCGCACAGGGCCGCGCCCATGGCGGCAAAACAGTCGCCGTCCTTGGGGAAAATGGCGTGGTCCCCATCCAGCTTCAGCGTCTCCACGAACCGCTCCCGCAGGCCCATGAGGAAGTGCAGCGGACCGCCCAGGAATACGATTTTTCCCTTCAGCTCCCGGCCCTGGGTCAGACCGGCCACGGTCTGGTCTACCACCGCCTGGAAGATGGAAGCGGCCACGTCCTCTTTCCGCCCGCCCTGGTTCAGGATGGGCTGAATGTCGCTCTTGGCGAAAACGCCGCAGCGGGAGGCGATGGGATAGATCTTCTCATGCTTCAGAGACAGGCTGTCCAGCTCCTGAACGGACACGTTCATCAGGGTAGCCATCTGGTCGATGAAGGCCCCGGTGCCCCCGGCGCAGGAACCGTTCATCCGCTCCTCCAGCGCGCCGCCGAAGAAGATGATCTTGGCGTCCTCGCCCCCCAGCTCGATGACGGCATCGGTGTCGGGGATGTATGTATTCACCGCGGCGGCGGTGGCGTAGACCTCCTGGACAAAGTCGATGCCCGAGGCGGTGGCCACCCCCAGGCCGGCGGAGCCGGTGATGGTGACCTTGATGCTCTGCCCGGAGAGCATATCCCGGATAGAGCGGAGGGTCTCGCAGGCCCGCTCACGGGTCTTGGAATAGTGCCGCTCATAGGAGCGGAACAGCAGCTTGTTTTCCTCATCCAGCACCACGACCTTGACGGTGGTGCTGCCGATGTCGATTCCTACACGCAGACTCATAATTGATTAACTCCTGCTTTCTTAGGCGCAAGGGTGCAGTCTTTTTTATTATGATAGTTTTTTCCCGGGGTAAAAACAACAAAATTAACGGTTTCTTAACGCACGAATCAGCAGGAAAAACGAGATTTTAACAGTCAAAAAATCAGCATTTTTACCACATTGTGGATAATAAATTGCAAAATATGACATTTTTGTGAACAAAATCGCCCCGGCGGAGACCTGCCGGGGCTATGGCGCGCGTTCTATTGCCGACCTCACGCCCCGGTGCGCGCACAGTATGGCGATCTATCCACGCAAAAGGAAACGAATCCTCACAAAAACAGCCGCCCACACGGGCGGAAGGGCTGCCGCCGGGCTGTTCGTCCCGGTTCAGACTGTCCCCGGCTCATGAAGAACCCCCTACAAATTCCTCCCCCCATCTTGCGAAAAGGGATTTTTTCCCGTATGATGGTGGTGAGAGAGCGAGGAGGGATTTTATGAAAGTCTCCAACTGGCGGGAGCTGCGCCTCACCGCGGCGCAGCGCAGGCTGCTGATCGGCCTGGTGACCGCCCTGAGCAGCCAGCTTTATCTGTCCGTCTGGGCAGAGGGCTTCCGGGTGTCCGCCTCCGTCATCCTGTACCCCCTCCTGCTGGTGGTCATGATGCGGGACAGCCATCGCCCGGACACCGGCCTTGTGACCGGCCTGTCCGTCATGGGCATCCGGGTCCTCATTGACCTGGTGCGGGGGGGCTCCTTGACAACTGCCCTGGCCATTGAGTATCCGGGCGGTATTTTTTATATCTGTTATGACGTTCTGTTGTGTATTTTGGTCCGGGACCGGAGGGCTGCCTCCCTGCCGCGGCTGTGGTGTTCCTTCTTCCTGTGCGACCTGCTGTCCAATACCCTGAATCTGGCCCTGTCCAGCGGTCTGGCCGTCTATCCCCTTCCGGCGGAGGTGATCGCCCTGTCCTGGGTGGCTCTGGCCCGCTCCTGCGCCGCTGTTCTAATCCTGTGGGCCATCGGCCGCTACCGCCAGCTCCTGCTGCGTGAGGAGCACGAACACCGCTACCGCCACCTCTTCCTCATGACGGCGGAGCTGAAGACTGAGCTGTATTTTCTGAAAAAGGACTCCGAGGACGTGGAGGCGGTGATGGCCCACGCCTACCAGCTCTATGAGCAGCTGGAGGCCCAACAGGCCCCCGAGGCGCTCACCTCCCTGGCCCTGTCCATCGCCCGTGACGTCCATGAGGTGAAAAAGGACAACCTGCGGATCATCCGGGGCATCGAGTCGGAGGTAGCCGGCGCCTATGACGGCGAGACCATGGTGCTGTCCGACCTGCTCCACATTCTGGAGGTGTCCACCCGCCAGTTTTTGGGCAGCCAGCGGGCGGACATCCGGCTGGAGTGCCGCTATTCCCCGGATCTGCCTATCGGGGCTCACTACCGGCTCCTCTCCATTTTGAAAAATCTGGTGACCAACGCCGTAGAGGCCATCCAGTCTGCCGGCGGCCGGGGCACCATACAGGTGGACTGCCGGGCGGAAGGGGACCAGTTTCTCCTTCAGGTCCGGGACGACGGCCCCGGCATTCCCGAGCGAAACAGAAAGCTGCTGTTCCAGGTGGGATACTCCACCAAGTTTGACCCCAACACCGGGGACATCAGCCGGGGTGTGGGGCTGCCCGCCGTCCAATACATCGTGGAGGATCTGGGCGGCGACATTCAGGTCCAATCCCAGCCGGGCCAGGGAGCCTGCTTCCAGATCTCCCTGCCCCTGGACGCCGTAACAGGAGGAGAGCCATGAGGATCTATATCATTGAGGACGACCCGACCGTCATCAGCATTCTGGAGGACATTGTGGAACGCAACGGCCTGGGCGCCATCTGTGGAGACACCGCCGACGGCCCGCCGGATCTGGAGGAGATCCTGGCCTTGGCCCCGGATCTGATCCTGGCGGACCTGCTGATGCCGGGCAAGGACGGGATTCAAGTGATCCGGGAGCTGCGGGAGATGGGCTGCACCGCCAAATGCATCATGATCTCCCAGGTCTCTTCCAAAGAGCTGATCGCCAAGGCCTACACCGCGGGAGTGGAATTTTTCATCCAGAAGCCCATCAATCTCATTGAGGTACGCCAGGTGATCCAGAACGTGACCCGGCAGCTGGAAAACGAGCGTGCCCTCCAAGCCATCCAGAGCGTCTTTGTCAACCGGGCCGCTCCCCCCCCCCAGGAGAACCGGCAGGACCGGGAGCGGCGCCGCATCAAGTATATTCTCAGCCAGCTGGGCATGGCCGGTGAGAAGGGCTCCCAGGACATCACCGATCTGTGCCTGCTCCTGCTGGCCCAGGGGCAGACCGCCTCCCAGGTGGGGGTCAGTACCCTGTGCGCCCAGCTCAGCGACGTGCCCAAGACCATGGAACAGCGGGCCCGCCGGGCCGTGGAGCGGGGACTGCGCCACATTGCCAGCCTTGGGCTGGAGGACTACAACAACGAGTTTTTCGTCCGCTACTCCCCCCGCCTGTTCTCCTTCCCCGAAGTGCGGGCCGAGATGGCCCACCTCCAGGGCAAGGGGCCCGGAGGCAAGGTCAATCTGAAAAAGTTTCTGGACGGACTGCTAATCCTGGCCGAGGAAGAGTGAAGCCCCTCTCTTGGCGTAATCAAGAGGAAAGCCTCCCGCGCATGAGCGCGGGAGGCTTTTTTATGTCAACTCATCGCCGTGTTTTCCTCAAGAACACGCAGTCTGGTAGCCTTTCTTTCTCTCCTCACTCAGCAAAATCGACAAGAACAGCGGGGCCTTTTTGTATCATCTACAGAATCAATAACTGCTCTGTTTGTTTTTGAAGGTTTTTGAAGCTGTCCACTTAAAATATCCACAATCAATCGTTCCTGTCACGCTCGCAGGCGGACAGTTTCAAAAATTCAAGGAGAAAGAAGGAATACGATTTATGCCTGCGTTCACCCTCGACATGTTCCAGACAGCCGGAGTCGCCATGCTTCTGTTCGTTCTGGGCCGTTTTCTGACCAACCGGATCGAATTTCTCAAGCGCTGCTGCATCCCCGCCCCCGTGGTGGGCGGTCTGATCTTCGCTCTGGTCCACTTGGCCCTCTATGCGGGAGGCATTCTCCAGCTCACCTTCGACGATAACGTGAAGGACTTTTTTATGACCCTGTTCTTCACCAGCGTGGGCTACACCGCCTGCTTCCGTCTGCTGAAAAAGGGCGGTAAAAAGGTGTTCGTTTTCCTGGGCATCGCCATTTTGATGGTGGTGATGCAGAACGTACTCAGCAGCATTCTGACGATAACCATCACCGACTGGGACCCCCGCCTGGGCCTGTGCACCGGCTCCATCCCCATGGTGGGCGGCCACGGCACCGCCGGCTCCTATGGCAACACCATGGAGAAGGAACTGTTTATTGAGGGCGCCAAGGTACTGGCTATGGCCTCCGCCACCTTCGGTCTGGTGGCAGGCTCTTTGATGGGCGGCCCCACTGCCCGGAGCGTCATCAACAAGTACCATCTGCACTCTGTCGAGAACAACGAAGAAGTCATGGAGATCAGCGACGAGACCGCCGACGAGAAAGCCAAGGCCGAGCGTGTGGACATCGACTCCTTTACCAACGCCGCCATCCTGCTGATCGTGGCCTCCGGTCTGGGCACTCTGCTGACCTACGCCTTCAACAGCATTGTGGTCTTCGGCGTCAAATTTACCTTCCCCACTTACATCGGTTCCATGGTCATCGCCGCTATCATCCGCAACTTCTGCGACGCCAAGCGCATCGTCCTGCCCTCCAAAGCCATTGACCTGTGGGGCAATGTGTCCCTGTCCATCTTCCTGGCCATCGCCCTGATGAGCCTGAAGCTGTGGGAGCTGGCCTCCCTGGCCGGCCCCATGGTGATCATGCTGGCCGCCCAGACCCTGCTGATGTTCCTCTTCGCCCGCTTCGTGGTGTTCAACGCCATGGGCCGTGACTACGAGGCCGCCGTCATGACCTCCGCCTTCTGCGGCTTCGGCATGGGCGCCACCCCCAACGCCATGGCCAACATGCAGGTGCTGACCAAGCGGTACGGTCCCGCGCCCCAGGCTTACTTCATCGTCCCCCTGGTAGGTTCCCTGTTTATTGACTTCTGCAACGGTATCATCATCACCGGATTCCTCAACATCCTGCCAATGATTGCAGGCTAAGTTTGCTTTTCTCACTCTCCCACTTCATTTCTTTCAAGCTGCAGAAGGGCGGCCCCTCAGGGGGCCGCCCTTCTGCTTTTAACATTCGCGTCAGTGCTCCAGTTCCGCCTGCCGGCGGGCGGCTTTTTTCCGCTTGGCGGCCATATACCGGTCCTCCTCGCTGAAAATACAGCCGCAGTATTTCTGCATATACATGCCATGCTCCCGTGCGAACTCCTGGCCGGCCTGAAACAGCGGCCTGAAATCCCGGTACAGGAACTCCACCCCATACCGCTCTCCCATCTCCCGGGCCACTGAAGCGATGGCCTCATGCTTCTGGTAGGGCGAGATCAGCAAGGAAGTGGTAAAGCTGTCAAAGCCGTGCTCCGCCGCGTACCGGGCAGTCTCCTCCATCCGAACCCGGTAGCAGTAAGCGCAGCGTCCGTCGATATTGTCCGCTACATTGGTCACAAAGGTGCGCAGATCATAGGTGCCGCCAATGATCAGCTTCATGCTGATCTCCTTGGCGTACTCCTCCAGCGTACGCTTTCTGGCCTGATATTCCGTGTAGGGGTGGATATTGGGGTTGAACCAGAACCCGGTCACGCCGATCCCCTCCTGCCGCAATGCCTCAATGGGCCGGTTGGCGCATGGGGCACAGCAAATATGCATCAAAGTGTTCATGATCCTCTTACTCCTCCACCGCTAAAATGTCTGTCTCCAGCCCCTGACGCAGGGCATAGGCCAGCGTCTGCGCCGTGCCCCCTTTGGGCACCCCATTATAAACCGCGATCAGCCGGCTGGCGTGGTCCACCATATACCGGTTGCGCCGCATCATACAGGCCCGGTCATAGTGGTGCTGGACCAGCGTCTCATAGTTACAGCGTTCCAGAATCCCATAATAACGCTGCCGTTCCCGCTGGGGCCAGGAGTCCGCCTGGGTCTCACAGGGGCGGGCGCATTCCAGCGTCACCTCGGCATGCTGCTCCCGCAGCGCCAGCACCGCCTCCGCAAAGTACAGGTCCGACCCCCGCGCCATTCCACAGATAAAGTGCCGGTAGCCCGCCTGATAGGCCCGTGCAAGGGACTCAGCCAAGCGCTCCTTCAATGCTTGGCAGCACGGGTCGCTTTCTTGGTCGCGCCAGGGCAGTTTATCAGGACGGTGCCCAGTAAAGCAGCAGCTGTTTTCCCGTTCCAAGCATGACTCCCCTTCCCCTGTTCGCACCTATGATAACGTCCAATGAAACATTCCCATTGCTTCAAGGCAATTCTGCTATGGACGTTATTGTAGTATACCCGACGGTCAAAGTCAAGAAAAATAGAATTTTTGTTCGATCTTAAGGAAATAAAAAACGGACAGATCACTCTGTCCGTTTTGTGTTGGCGTTACCTATTTTCCCGGCCCGTCTCCAGGCAAGTATCTTCGGCAGAAATGAGCTTAACTTCCGTGTTCGGAATGGGAACGGGTGGACCCTCATCCTAATCAACACCAACTATTTTAATCACCGAGGTGACTAAAACCAATATGAAGTTTTCAATGGTGACCCGTACGGGAATCGAACCCATGTTTGCGGCGTGAGAGGCCGCCGTCTTAACCGCTTGACCAACGGGCCATGTGGTGCGCCTTCAGGGATTCGAACCCGGGACCCACTGATTAAG
>Ga0129306_1001453_pt1 | contig 26716 bp, 29 predicted proteins | sample P827metagenome_FD_94438 | JGI IMG/M metagenome (GOLD analysis project Ga0129306, IMG submission 94438) | Capybara group fecal microbial communities from Wisconsin, USA - P827 metagenome | ecosystem: Host-associated > Mammals > Digestive system > Large intestine > Fecal | place: USA: Wisconsin...
ACAATTTCAGAATACTTAGCACAATATGTTGCTGATGAAAAAATTGATGCTAAATATGTTAAAGTAGAATCAGAACACAGTGCAATAAGTGCTGCAGTTGGAGCTAGTGGTGCTGGAGTAAGAGTATTTACAGCAACATCTTCACAAGGATTAATGTTAATGCACGAAATTTTATATGCAGCAGCAGGTATGAGAACTCCATTCGTTTTAGCTGATGCAAACAGAGCAATTTCTGCACCATTAAACATTTGGAATGATCAACAAGACTCCATTGCACAAAGAGATGCAGGATGGTTACAAATTTATGTTGAAAATGCTCAAGAAGCATTGGATACTACTTTAATGGCTTATAAAATTTCAGAAAACCCTAATGTATTACTTCCATCAATGGTATGTTTAGATGGATTCATTTTAACCCACACAGTTGAACCTGTTGAAATACCAGATCAAGAAAGTGTAGACAAGTTCTTACCTCCATATGTACCAGAACATGCATTCCTTGATCCTAAACAACCAATGTCCATTGGTAATTTTGCTGATCCGCAATATTATACCGAAGCAAGACATGATATGGAAGTCGCAATGACTAACTCACTGGAAGTAATCCAAAAAACTTGCGATGAATTTGCAGAAATCTTCGGAAGAAAATATGGTCTTGTTGAACCATACAAAACAGAAGATGCAGACATAATATTCGTTGCAATGGGTTCACTTTGCAGTACCCTCAGAGTAATTGTAGACCAATTAAGAGAAAAAGGTGAAAAAGTAGGTTTACTTAAAATTAGAGCTTACAGACCTTTCCCAGTAGAAGCAATCAAAGAGGCAGTTGCAGATTGTGATAAAATAGCTGTTATTGATAAAAACTTCTCATTTGGAATTGGTGGAGCACTTTATGCAGATATGAAAGTAAAAATCGATAAAGAAATTTACGGATTCATTGCAGGTTTAGGTGGAAGAGATATTACCCCAGAAACCATAATTGAAGCATACGAAAAAACCAAAGTGCCAGAACAAGATGTTACATGGTTAGGACTTAAGGAGGAATAGATATGGTAGATATACCTGATAAAGATTTATTAGCACCAGGACACAGAGGCTGTGCTGGATGTGGAGCATCCATTGCTGTAAAATTAGCTCTTAATGCTTTAGGCGAAAACACTGTAGCTATTTCTGCTACCGGTTGTCTTGAAGTTATGACTACACCATACCCAGAAAGTGCATGGGAAGTTCCATTCATACACGTTGCATTCGAAAACTCCGGAGCTGTAGCTTCAGGTGTAGAAAGTGCATTAAGAATTCAAGGAAAAGATGATGTTAATGTAGTTGCTTTCGGTGGTGACGGAGGAACTGTAGATATCGGTTTACAATCATTATCCGGAGCTATGGAAAGAGGACACAACATGCTCTACATTTGTTATGATAATGAAGCATACATGAACACTGGTATTCAAAGAAGTGGAGCTACCCCATATGGTGCAAGTACCACTACTTCCCCAAATGGTGTTGCAAGTTTTGGAGAAGACAAACCTAAAAAGAATATGCCAATGATTATGGCTGCTCATGGAATCCCATATGTAGCAACAGCATCAATCGCATATCCTGAAGATTATGTTAAAAAAGTGAAAAAAGCTGCAGAAACTAAAGGACCAGCATATATCCACTTACAACAACCATGTACAACTGGTTGGGGATTCCCATCTGAAAAGACTATTGAAATGGGTAGACTAGCTGTCGAAACTGGATCTTGGATTTTATATGAAATCGAAAATGGTGAATTTGAAATTACTTACAGACCTGAAGAAAGAAAACCTGTAAAAGAATATTTAGCACCACAAAAAAGATTCAAACACTTAGATGAAGAGCACATTGAAAAAATCCAAAAATATGTCGATGCAGAGTGTAAAGAACTAGGATTATAGGAGGAAAACAATGGAAAGTATTGTTGTAAACAATAATTTATGTGATGGATGCCTTAATTGTGAAAACATGTGTGCATCAGTCCATAAATCCAGTAGAATAAAAATTATTGAACATGATTCTTCCTTTTATTCCATTGTATGTCAACATTGTGAAAGTGCACCATGTATAAAAATTTGTCCAACAGAAGCTATTACCGATGATGGCGTCGATACTGAAAAATGTATTGGTTGCGGATTGTGTGTAATGGTTTGTCCATTTGGTGCAATGACTTTCCAATCAAAAGTTGCTGAAAAATGTGACCTCTGTGCTGACAGAGAAGAAGGACCTGCATGTATAAAAGCATGTACTAAAAGAGCTATTACTGTTGCAGATCCTGAAAAGATTCGTGCTAGAAATCAAGAAAAATATCTTGCTAAAATGGCAGGATTATATGAACCGAATAGCAACAAAGGTGGATTTGTCCACGTTATTACAAGTCAAGCAAGAGCAAGACTTGTTTTAGATGAATAATAAAGAATTATGTATAATATAGGAAATTGTACGGAATGTACAACCTGTGGAAGTTGTCAACAAACACCAAATGTTGACACTCCTATTTTATTTTGTATGCACTGCCAACCATCAGAAGCACCATGTTTAATAGCTTGCAATCAAAAAGCTATTTTTGTATTGGGTGGAGCCATTACCTTAGATTATGAAAAATGCACAAAATGTGGGGATTGTGTAGAAGTTTGCCCCATAGACATAATTAAAATTTAAATATTCTAAAATCAAAAATAAGAGTGACTAAATCTTAAAGGGTTTTATTTTGATTACTAAAGATATTATTAAAGATACTGTTTATGAACTTTACAAACAAGCATCAATCGTTCTAGGTGATGATGTAAGGAAATCACTTGAAGATGCTCTAAAAATAGAAGAACATGATCTTGCAAAGCTAAATCTTGAAGCTATCTTAAAAAATATTGAACTTGCCGAAGAAAAAGGAATTCCGATGTGTCAAGATACAGGTTTGCCAGTTGTTTTTGTTAAATTAGGTAATGTCGAAGTTGAAGATTTACATGGAGGAATTGAAGAAGGGATTAAAAAAGCCACAACAGACATCCCAATTAGACCAAACATTGTAGATCCACTTACACGTGAAAATACCAACATTAATGTTGGAGATTACATACCTCCAATCGATATTGAGTTAATTGACGAAGATTATCTCGAAATAACAATACTGCCTAAAGGATTTGGTTCAGAAAACAATAATGCTTTAAAAATGGCACTTCCTGCAGAAGGAATTGAAGGCATTAAAGAATTTGTAGTTGAATCAGTTCTTAAAGCTAAAGGAAAACCTTGCCCACCAACTGTTATTGGTGTTGGAATAGGAGGAACTTCAGACTTATGCCTAAAACTTGGTAAAAAAGCATTGCTTGGAAAAATTGGTGAAAGAAATCCTGATCCGGAAATAGCCAAATTAGAAAAAGAAATATTAGAAGAAATTAATGCATCCGGAATTGGCCCTATGGGATTAGGTGGAAAAACTACTGCATTGGATGTTAAAATCCTAAAAGCACACACTCATACCGCAGGCCTTCCAATCGGTGTTTGCGTACAATGCTGGGCAGACAGACATGCAACAACAAGAATTTATGATAATTGATTAATTAATTCAATTATCTTATCTGAAAGTCCTTGGAGTTGTTGGTCTTGGAATATTATCATGGAATTCAATAGCTACATCCATCATTTCAACAGAAATATCTCCAATTCTTTCAAAAGCTTTAATCACTCTAAATAAATATATAAAATAGTTTGATCTCTCTTTTTCATCAAAAGAATTTTCAGCCATTTGTGTTGCAATCAAATTAATAGATTTGGTCTGCAAGATATGAATTGACTCTTCCAATTCCATTAAATCATCTTTAAGTTCAGTTCTATTTTCAATGAACGCTTTCATTGATAGACGAATCATATTTTGAGAAGTTTTATACATCTTTTTTAATTTTTTCAATATGTTTTCATCAATTTCATAAATATCATTGATTACAAATTTTGCAATATGGCCGCAATAATCACCAATACGCTCCAAATCATATGCAATTTCATTGTAAAGCATGGATTTTGAAAATTCTGAGTGTTTATTAATGCTTAAAATAGTTTCAACAGAAGTCCTGATTTTTTCAACCATGTTATTAGTAGCGAAATCCATTTCCAAAGCTTTGTTTGCCATATCTTCATCATATTCCAAAACGGCATTGAATGAGGTTTCTAGTTGAGAGTGAACATGTTTAGCCATATTGGCCAACATGTCATTTACTAAAACATTACCTGAACTGTTTCTAGAGATTGAATAATCGTCTAATGATTCTGTGAATTTTTCATAACTCTTTAAATCAATCATATAAGCTCTCTTTACTGTCCCATCTTTAACCAACGGTTGCAATAGCTGAGTGACATATCTCCTTGATATCCCTAATTTTTCTGCAATTTCATCTTGAGTAGAAGGATTCTCATATAAAATAAAATCCAATATATCCTTTAATGTTTTATCTTTTTTACTCATTTTATCAACTATTATTTATAATCGTCCAGTAAATCATTAGACTCGAAATGAATATTATTTGAAGATTTGTTGATGCTGTTAACCCTATCTCCATCATTAATGTCCCTTCTGAATTCAACACCAGATTCCCTCTGATTATTCACATGTTTTGAATTTCTTTGACGGGCATTTCTGTAATTTGGGTTTCTTGAGTTTTTAACCCTGATGCTTCGTCTAGGCGCATTGTTATAGTTTTCATTTTCATTTGTATAATAAACATTTTGAACAGTATTTTCTTCAAATCCTGATTGTTTAATTACTTTATTTCCTTTTTCAGCATTGGTTGCAGATTTTAAAATTCTAACAATGACAAATACAAGAATTAAAAATGCAAAAATTGCAATTGGCAAATCAAAATGGGTAAATATTACATCATAAACATTTGTAATAACATTTCCCAAATCAACAAAACCTCTTGCTAAAAAGATTAAACCGACAAATATTAAAAGAAAACCATGCTCTTTTTTAACAAATTCCGGCTTTAAAACTATAGGATACGCACTAATAACAAGCAAGGCTACACCTAAAATCCTGTATAGATTATTATTAGCCAAATTCTGTATTGACAGATAAACATTAACAAATGTATTAGGCAAAAATCCGAATTCAGATAATAATGCAAAAATTAACAACAATTGAATTAAAGCTATTACAACTAATGGAAATACATATGCAACATCCCATTCAAAGTCATGACTGAATTTTGCTTGAGATACAGGTTTTTCCAATGCCTCTGAAAGCATATTATAAAGAACAGATGAAATAACTGAACCTATAATTGTACCTGCCACTCCTAAAACAGAAGTTAATATAGCAACAAATGCAGATATAAAACCAACGAGTATTAGCTTTTTATAATTCATTTTTTCACCTTCAAAAATAAATGTTATTTCTAATTAATATTATACTTTTAAGTATTTAAAACAATAAGTTAATTTAAAAAAAAATATTAAAAACTAGCTGAAAGCTTTAGGGGGGATTCGAACCCCCGACTTCCACCTTACCAAGGTGGCGCTCTACCGGCTGAGCCACTAAAGCAAAATCAGGATTTTAAATAAAGTAAAAATTATAAAATAGTGCAAGGGAAGGGATTCGAACCCTCGAAGGCCTATACCAGAGGATCTTAAGTCCTCCCCCTTTGGCCGCTCGGGCACCCTTGCATACAATAGTAATATTTGCCAACATAATATATAAAGGTTACCCTTTTTAAGGTAAATTCGGCAAATAGATAAAATACACAGTATTATATTATTTAACAAACTATATAAATATTTAATATAATATATAGATGTATTCTAGAATTAAATTTTAAATGGTGAATTAATTGCAAGTAGATATGGAAGAATGTGGAATTTGTGAAGACTGTATTGATGTTTGTATGGAAGAAGCGATAGTAAAAAAAGCTTATACCATCGTTATTGATAATGATAAATGTGATTCCTGCGGTGAATGTATTGACGTTTGCCCAGTAGGAGCTATTTACGAAGATTAAAATGAAAATTAAATTCACATTAATTGATTATATCATAATTATTTTAGTAATCTGTGCTGTTGCATTTGCATTTATACATATTGCTAGTGATGATTCATCAAATATCCAAAAAACATCTTTTGATTCTTCTACAATCAATAAACTTCCTGAAACATATTTAAATTACTATAAAAATGGATACATCGTTAAAGCCACAGTAAAAGGAACAAATGCAAGCACCGGTGAAGAAGTAACCATAAATGGTATTGTTAAATGGGTTGAAGAAGGAACAAACGTTAAAGTTTTGATTGAAACAGACAATGGAACTTTCCTTGCAGGACTATACAAAAACGTTCCAAATGCCGACATTTACATAGACACCATCTCAATTGAAACTGACGGCAGCGTTTACAATAATTTAGTTGAATTTAAAATAAAACCTCAGGAAATTAATTCATTAAGTGATTTAAGTAAAAATTTAACAAACGGCAGCTATGAAATTTCAACAACAATAGCCGTTGACGATGTTAGCCCTATTAAAATCCAAGAACTTGAAAACCTAATTAATACACACAATAAAAGAACATCCGTCAAGCTTTCAAATGAGGAACAACCATATCAAATCATTATTACGAAGGCTGATGGTGAAAATATTCAGGATGGAGCCAGTGTTTTAGGACCAATTAATGGATTAACTAGTGAAATTACAATTAGAGTTTATAATTGTAGCGACAGCGAAATCGAATTTATCAAAAATAACTTTGAAGTTACAAATATTAGAAAATTTTAAGTTGTGTAACCTATGAGCATGATTTATTCCACTTTAACTTCATTAATAAACAAGATCAGTGACGAATTTCACAAATCTTTTTTATTTACAACTATTTTTTCTATTTTAACATTTATTGAAAATCAATGGGTAAACAGCTTTTTTAAAAAATTATATCCAAGCGAGAACTTTTTAAACTTCTTAAATAAAAATAAAATACTCAAAAATCATATCTTCAATCCATTAATCGTTATTTTCTTATTCTCAATATTCTTACTGTTATCTATCAAATCGCTTTCACAAAGTTTAACAATAACATTAGCAATTGCTTTTATCGCATTTTTTATTGGATCTGCAATACTTCCCAGATATTTTTTAAATAAAGAAAATGAAAATATCGTCCAGTTTAATAAAAAAGATATATATTCCATAGGATTCTGCTTAATATTGATAAGTATTGTATTTTTCTTCATAAGCATTGCTACTGTAGGTGGAATTCCACTTTTAAAGCCATCAATAAGGTATCTATTAAAACCAGCATTTACCATGCCCGTGTTTCTAATAATACCTGGAGCTTGCCTTATTGCAAGCGCATATCTAAAGGATTATCAGGATGGAAAAATTTCTCGTTCACAAGCAAGATTTAGATTTCTACTATTGTTAGCAATTGCTACTTCAATATTATTGCTTCTAGGCTATAGGACTCATATACTTGCAGCATTTCTCATTCTAATTATAATCGGTTTTTATGGAAATATCATTTCTCTTTGGGAAGTTGTGGTTGGAGCTTTAATTGGCGTATGTGCAATTATAGGAATTGGATATTTTAGGTCAGTTAGTGAATTAACCATAACCTCATCAACAAATCCATTTTACACATTACAATCCAGAGCAGATTTCACACTACATGTTTTAGATTTACTTGACTTTGTTGGAGGGAATTTTGGACTTACCCATGGCCAATTACTAGCCAGCTCCATTCCTGGAAGCGACTTGGGTCCCAGAATGATGGTTGGAAAATTAATTGCATGGAGAACAGAAGTGACTGTCACACCAACATTAATAGGACAGATGGTTGTTGATTTCGGCAAAGTTGGAGTGGCAGTTGAAATGTGTCTTTTAGGTTTTATTTTGGGTATCGGATTTAAGATAATGCAGAAGACAAAAAATTTCCTCTATATTGGAATTTACTCCCTGATTTTAACATACTCAATTTTAGGCATAGAAACTGGAATTTTAGACATTCAAGTTTTATTATACTTCGCAATAACCATTTTTATCTATTTTACATGCCTTATAAAATCAAGAAATTGACCCCCTTTTTTAAGTTTCAGTATTACTAAACTATATAAATAATACTAATTTGTATTACTTTAATAACATTTATATATAGTTATACTTTTAAAATATTAAATGTAAAGCAAGCTATGAATTTTATTAACCATTAAAGTTGATAAAACTCCCATATAACTTGAAATTTACAAAAATAAACAAAAAGACTACTAAAAAAGTAATACATTTATTTTGAATAAATAAAAAAAGTATTACTTTCAGAGAAATGGAGGAATTTAATTGCATATACCTGATGGATTTATACCTATTGCACAATGTTTAATATATTATGTAATTTTAATAGTTGCATTATACTTCTCTGTGAAATGGGCTAGATCTAACTTAGATGAAAAACGCATACCTCTTATAGCTGTTCTTGCTGCAGGTATCTTTGCAATCATGTCCATGAACATGCCAATTCCATTCGGTACAAGTGGACACATGGTTGGAGGAGCCCTTGTAGCTATCGTATTCCTCGCACCAGAAGCTGCTGTTTTAGTATTTACAGTAGTATTATTAATCCAAGCATTAATATTTGGAGACGGTGGAATTACCGCTCTTGGAGCAAACGTATTGAACATGGCTATTGTTGGAGGTTTTGTAGGATTATACACCTTCAAAGGACTCGAAGGAATAATTGGAAAATACGCTGCTGCAGGTGTTGGAGCATGGTTAGCTACAGTGCTTGCTGCATTAGCATGTGCTATTGAAATGGCTATAGCAGGAACATTCCCAGTAAACGTCGGTATTCCATCAATGGTATTATACCACTTCTTTATTGGAATAATCGAAGCAGTACTGACTGTTGTTGTTCTTGTAGCTTTAGATAAATTTAGACCAGATTTACTCGCTTGGAATAAGAGTGAAGGAGATGCATAATATGGATAAAAAAGATACCTATTTAATTGTTGTAGCAATTGTCATTTGTATTGTAATAAGTTGTCTTTCACCATTTATTGCATCAAGTTATCCTGACGGTCTTGAAAAATCTGCAGAAGACTCAGGTCTTAAAGAAGATTTCTCAGTTGAAGAAATCAATGGAATTCCTGACGCAATCTTCCCAGATTATGCATTTGCAAATGATCCTGATAACCAAGTATTACAAATAGTAGCCCTGATAATAGGTGCCATTGTAACCTTAGGTGTAGGATATGCAGTTGCAGCAATAGTAAGAAGTAGAAATTAAATTTTTAATTTCTACAACTTTTTTTTAAAAAATAATTGAAAATGATTAAAACCAACATAAGAAAATAATAATATATGACTAATTTTTAATATTATAATAGTGAATTGACATGGCAGACATAACACAAATAATGAGATTTGATGATTTGGCATCAAAAGAAAGTCCAATACATAATCTGGAAGGACGAATAAAATTAATTTCCACTATTTTTATAATACTTGTTTGTGTTATCTCACAAGAGATTTTCATACCGATAATATTGGAAATAATATTATTGGTAATATTAAAGCTAGCCAACTTATCCTATATTGATTCACTTAAAAGACTATTAATGTTACTCCCATTCGGTGGAGCAATAATTATATTCCAACCGTTTATACAGCCAGGAAATGTACTTTGGAGTTATTCATGGTTGCAGATAACAGACGGAGGACTCAATTGGGCAATACTTTTAATGATTCGTTTAATCGTATCTTTAACAGCAATAATCATATATTCATCAACAACACCATTGCAAGAGATGGCAAGTTCCTTTAGAAAATTAAAAATGCCAAGAGATTTGGCAATGATTTTATCAATCATGGTTAGATTTTTATTTTTATTTGTTGATGAGCTTGCGGCAATTAGAAAAAGTCAAAAATCAAGAAATTTCAATATTCATTCAAAAGATTTACCTTATAAATGGCGAGTTAAACAGGTTGGTTATACCATAGGCATGATGTTTTTAAAAGCATACGAACAGGGAGAAAGAGTCCACAGGAGTATGGTCAGTCGTGGATTTTCAGACACATCAGAAATGTTTAATGAAAAAAAATCACCTGAAAAAAGTGATTACATATACTTAATTTCAATCATACTTATTGTAATTTTATTAGAAATCATACTATTCAAATATTCAGGACAATTAGGTTACTTTGGTCAAAATTTAGGAATTAATTAGAGGTTTAAAATGACAAACATCCATTTAGAAACAAAAAATTTATCTTTCACATATCATGATGGAACAGAAGCTTTAAAAAATGTAAACATTCAAATTAAGAAAGGGGAAAAAATAGCTATTATGGGACCTAATGGAGCAGGTAAATCAACATTATTTTCCCATTTCAATGGTTTGACAGAACCTACATCCGGACATGTGGAAATTGATGGTGAAAAGATAATTTTTGAGCGAGATGAACTGCTTAAAGTCCGACAAAAAGTAGGAATAGTATTCCAAGATCCAAATGACCAATTATTTGCACCTACTGTTAAAGAGGATGTTGCATTCGGACCTATGAATTTAGGTCTTGAATATGAAGAAGTTGAAAAAAGAATCGAAGAGTCCCTAGAAATGGTTGGGATGACTGGATTTGAAAACAAAACACCTCACCACCTAAGTGGAGGACAGCAAAAAAGAGTGGCCATTGCAGGTATTGTTGCAATGAGACCCGAAATAATGATTTTGGATGAACCTACTGCGGGTCTTGACCCCGAAGGTGTTGACAAAGTATTGGATATTTTGAATAATCTTAACAAAGAAGGAATGAGCATTGTCATATCTTCACACGACATAGAAATGGTAAATGAGTTTGCAGATAAAATATTTGTTTTATATAATGGAGAGATAATAGCTCAAGGAGATAAACATCAAATATTTTCTGATAAAGAATTATTAAAAAAAGCTCATTTAAAAGCACCAATTACAACTGAAATACTTTATAAATTAAAAGAAAATGGATTAAATGTCGATACTGAAAAATTAAGTATTGAAGAAGCAGTTGAAGAAATATTAAAAGCGACAAAGAATTAATTTGTAGCTTTTTTTCTATTTTTTATTTTTTCTTTAAGTTTGATAATAAATTCAAATTCTTCATCCAGTTCAGGAGAGTTTCCAAATCCGCAATTTGGACAATGAACCAAATTACAATTAGAATGTTTACCGCAACTTGTGCATCCACGATTTTCTAATGCATTTTCATCAAACTCAAAGCCACACATACGACATTTCATAATTACACCTAAAAATCTGTTTTTAAAAAAATAAAAAAAACATTGAAGCTTATTCAACTTCAATATTTTTAGCTTCTTCTTTACGAAGACAAATATCATATCCTTTAACACTCATCTCAATAGGATCGCCTAAGGTAGCCACTTTTTTAATTTTAATTTGTGCTCCTTTAACAAAACCCATCCCTAATAAGTGTCTTCTTAAATCAACATCACCTGTTTCGTGATATCTAACCAATGTTACTGTTTCACCAGGTTTTGCATCCTTTAATGTTTTCATGAATATCACCTAATAAAGAAAAAATTTTTAGGCATACTAAAAATTAAGTACTCTATACTATGTTTTAACAAGTATATAAATTTAGTTATGACTAAAAATTAAAATAATATTAAAAAAAATGAAATTAGAAAAAATCTAATTCCAAACATTTTTTAAATTCTAAGTTAACCAAACCCTGCCAATAGGCCAATATTGTACACTAAAAATGAAACTATGTATGCAGTCACCAATGTAATGCAACACATGATTAATGGCCATTTCCAGCTATTAGTTTCCTGTCTGATTGCACCGATAGTAGCAAAACATGGAATGTACAGCAGACAGAATACCATGAATGCGAATGAGGATAATGGAGTAAATATATCCTTAACCGTATCGGCAATTCCTGCTTCATCATCTTCTTCAAGTCCTGACAGCGTTCCGAAAGTAGCAACCACCACCTCCTTAGCAACCAAACCAGTTATAATGGCAATACCTGCTTGCCATTCGCCAAATCCAAGAGGAGCAAATACAGGTGCTATTGTAGTACCAATAGTACCAAGTACACTTTCTTGAGATCCATATTCTACACCAAAAGGCAGTGAACTTAAAATCCAAATAACAATTGCTGCTACAAGAATAATTGTACCAGCTTTTCTTAAGAATCCTTTGGTTTTTTCCCAAGTATGCAATAGCACTCCTTTTAGGGAAGGCACTTTGTAACTTGGAAGTTCCATAACAAATGGTGCGGACATTCCTTTAAACAATGTTCTTTTGAGTATTCCCGCAACAATAAGAGCCACAAAAATACCTATTAAATAAAGAGATATTAAAATCAGACCCTCATTTGCAGAGAAAAATGCTGCTACAAACAATGAGTAAATTGGCAATCTTGCAGTACATGACATGAAAGGAATAAGCATCATCGCAAGTAAACGGTCCGATTCATTTTCCATAGTCCTAGTTGCCATAATAGCAGGAACACCACAACCAAATCCTAAAATCATAGGGATGAAAGCTTTTCCATGAAGCCCCACTAATTTATGCATAAGTTTATCTAATGTGAATGCTGCTCTTGCCAGATATCCGCTGTCTTCTAGAATACTCAAGAATAAAAACATGATAATAATTTGAGGCAAGAACACGAGCACTCCACCTACACCACCAATAATACCTTTGCATACAAATGATGAGAGAGTTTCATTAGCTATATATATTGCAACAGTTTGAGATAACCAGTTAAACCATGCCTCAATGAAATCACAGAATGGAGCCGAAATTATGAAAGTTAACTGGAACAATAAGTACATTATAACTATAAAAATAAATGGTGCCAAAAGCCTATTAGTTACGATTTTGTCAATTTTATCAGTTGTAGTTTCAATTTCAACAGCAGGCCTTTTTACAGCTTCGGCCATTAATCCATCAATAAATGCATACCTTGCATTTGCAATAACTTCTTCAGCACCTTCCTTATAGACATCATAGAGGTGTTTTGCTACTTTATCAACTTCCACCATGATTTGAGAACTATAAGAAGATTTTTGAACTTTTTGTATGACTATTGTATCTTTTTCCAATAATTTCACAGCAGTCCAGACTGAAGGAACATCCAATAAATTTTTATCTTTTTCTATTAACTCTTGAATAGTGGACAAATGTCCTTTAATTTCATTACCATAAGATAACTTCTCACTAGTGTCAATCGGATTTTTAGATTGCTTTTCAACAGTTGTCAACAGTTCATCGAAACCATCTTTGTTTTTTGCATTGATTTCAATGACTGGAAAACCTAAAAGTTCACTCATTAAGTCAATGTCAATGATATGCTCTTTTTTCTTTGCAAAATCATTCATATTAAGAGCTAAAACTAAATTAGCTCCCAATTCCATCATTTGAACAGTGAGATATAAATTACGTTCCAAATTAGCAGCATCAACTACATTAATGATTACATCAGAGTCATCATCTACAATGAAATCTCTAGAAACGATTTCTTCCATAGAATGAGCACTTAATGCATAATTACCTGGCAGATCCACAACATCATAATCATAATTTCCATGTGAGAAATGACCTTCTGCTCTTTCAACAGTTTTTCCCGGCCAGTTACCTACATGTTGGTGCATACCAGTTAATTGATTGAATACAGTAGTTTTCCCCACATTAGGGTTTCCTGCTAATCCTACAATTAATTCTGTCATTAATCATTCACCCGTTTTTGTTTACATACTGAATCATATTTTTCAATATTAAAAAATGATTCTATACTAAAAAAATTTTTTAGTTTAAGTTTATCAAAATCCTAAAAAGTTAGGTTTACCTAAACATGAATATTATTTTAATATTTTATATTATTTAAATATTTAGGCACACCAAATAATAACCTTTAAATAGTAAAATATACTAACTGTTATATAACAATAGTTATTTTTTTCATATGAATTAATCTAAAAATTTAGGTTTACCTAAAAATTTAGAAACATTTATATACTATGACAACCAACTTTAATACAAGTGACATATAATTTAGGTAAACCTAAATTTTCACTTAAACAAAACATTATTATTAGTCAATAATAATACAATCTCCAAAAAACATATAAAATATTAAATTAGCTTTTCACAATTTTCTAATTTAATATCGGAAAATTATCTGCCAAAATTTTCCAAAATACAAGTCGGTGTTTATAACTCTCCAAATCATAAACACCACCATCTATTTTTTTAATATCCTTCGCCGTCATAGTTAGAGGCATCATCATAGATTTCTTCATCCCAATAATTGTAATCGAAATAATCATCTATTTCCTGATTTAACCCCCAATTATTCTCATCATAATAATTATATGGATCGAAAGAACCGCTTTGAAGCGTGATAAACTGCAATTTTTCAACACCATTATATTTGCTGTCCCCATCAAATTTAACGTAAACTTTATATGACCCAACAGGATATTTTACCTTAATTTCACCCCTATAAGACTTACAGACCCATTTATAATTACCATATTGATCAGTGATAGTATAATTAATAGTTCCTTTACTGCTTATAGGTTTTCCACTACTGTCAGTGAGTTTAATTACAATGTATCCTTTATTTGCAAATGGAGAGTCCTCAGTGCTAATCTTAACTTTAACATTTTCTTTTGCAAAGACAGGACCTGCCATAACCAAAAAGATTCCTAAAAGAACAAATAAGATTATTATTTTTTTATCCATAATAACCACCACATATTGTGTATACTTTGTTATAAATAGTATTTAAACATAATTAAATAATATAATATCAAGGTGAATTTATTATGATTGAATATGATGACATAATTAAGGATTCTCCATTTTTGGTAAATCATCTAATTTCATTAAGTAAAACCCATGACTTTTTCATCAACAAACACATCAAAAATGAAACGGAAATCCTTCCAAGCCAATATTATATGTTATTATTCTTATACTATGAAATGGGTACAAACCAATCAGATATTGCCAAAGCGTGTTTAATGGACAGAAGCGGTGTTTCAAGAGCATTTAAAGACTTTGAAGAAAAAGGATTAATTACAAGAGAAATTGATGAAAACAATAAACGCGCATACAAAATCACATTAACAAAAAAAGGTATAGAAACTTCCGAATTTTTAATTGAAAAAGAAAAAGAATGGGACAACATGATTTGTGAAGAGCTAGATATCTCCCGTGAAGATTTGCTTAAATTATTATCCAAAATATCACTTAAATCTTTGGAATTTAATCGAAACAAATTTTAAAAATCACCACATTAATTTGCCAAACTAAATCTTAACCATTATCAAATCAATTCTTTTAAATAAAGTAAATAATTTCATTTAGCTTCAACAAAGTTTAAATTATAGTTTAAATAATTAATAGCTATGATAGAATTAGTTATTGCTTGTTTTATAGGCATATTAATCGGAACTACTACAGGGATGATACCTGGAATACATGTTAATACTGCTGGAGCAATATTGTTTGCTTCATCGAATTTTCTTTTAACATTTCTATCGCCAGAGTTTCTTTGCATCATAATGGTTTCAATGTCAATAGCACATGCCCTGATTGAATTTGTACCTTCAATGCTTTTAGGGGTCCCTCAAGAGGGAACTGCAACCTCCATACTGCCTGGACACCGAATGGTGTTACAAGGAAGATCAAAAGAGGTTATACGAATCGTTGCAATAGGAGGTTTTGGAGCAATCATCATCACCATACTGCTGCTTCCAATCTTCGCAATAGTTTTGCCCCTGCTTCACGATATTTCAAAACCGTTTACATGGATTATACTCCTTGTGGCATCAATCTATTTAACCTATAGTCTAACAAGAAGTTTTAGAGATTTTTTATGGTCATTGCTTTTATTTGTGCTGTCAGGAATTTTAGGATGGATCATTTTCCAGACCCCAATTTCATCAGGAGTAACATTAATGTGTACCTTTTCCGGGCTTTTTGGAATAAGTACAATACTATTCAGTCTAAATGATTCCTCTACAATCCCCCATCAAAATCCATTTTATGAGCTTAATTTAGACTTTAACAAATTCAAAAGCATTTTTGCAGGAGGAATTACAGGAGCCATTTTAGGTTTCCTTCCGGGATTCGGCCCTGCACAGGGAACTGTAATAGCTCAGGCAGCAAGCGGCGCAAGCGATAGTGACGACGAGGATACAGTTAATTTTTTACTTACAACATCAGGACTAAATGTCTCGGATTGCCTTTTTTCATTAATTGCAATATACATCATTGGAAATCCCCGAAGCGGAATAGCCGTTTACATGTCCTACTTAATTTCTGAGATGTCACTAAACCATCTTGCCATTTTCATTTTTGCATCGCTGATTGCAGTATCAATCTCATTAATATTATCATTGAAGCTAGGAGATTCTTTTTCCAGATTAATGAGTGGTGTTGACTATAAGAAATTATCTATTGGAGTGATTTTACTTCAAATTATAATATTATATGTCTTTATTTTTTATTACAAAGCTCCAATAGGTTATATGACATTGGCTTTGATTACATCAACCGCAATGGGAATGCTACCCCACTACATAGGGGTTGGAAAATCCCATTTGATGGGGATTTTAATTATTCCTGCGATTGTTATATATATGCAAATGTTTATTTAGTTGGCAATATGGCAAAAATAGAGATTTTCTAAAAGAAGAATGGAAGAGTTATAGAAAATAAAAAGTAGCTAGATAATCACTACATTATCGGCTATTTTTTCTGCCTTTTCACGTATATCGGAAATGTCTACACCCGGAAAAGCATCAATCACACATAAATCTACATGTCCCACATCTAATTTTTCAAAAGATTCATTATATATCTCAAAATTCTCTTCAATACCATTGATTTCCAAATTAGTTTTCAAAGCTTCAATCATTTCGGGATTGATGTCATTGAAAATCACTTTTTCAAATCTGAATTTCAGCAAATATATCCCCAGAGCGCCCAAACCGCACATTCCATCAATGGCTACTCCTTTTTTAATATTACTGTTGTTTAAGTAATTATGAAGCCTGACCAACTTATCTTCTGTAGTCATAGCCACCTCAATATGATGTTTGGATTGATTCTTAACCAAAATTAGTTTTTCACCGAGCAATGTCCTCATGACATTGATTTGCGTATCATCTCCAACAAGAATTTCAAAATGATTAATTTGAGAATCCTTATTCAACTGACCCGCTACACTTTGAGGACTTCCCTTTAAAATGCATTTTACCTCAGGAACCTCTTCAGATAATTTCAATGCAACTTCTTTTGTAAAATCTGGGTGAAGCAATATTAATGTGTTTTTTTGAATGAATTGTGGATTTAAACTGCTAAAATAAAAATCTGATAATGGAACTGGAGAATTACGTCTTAGTGTTGCAGTTTCAGGGACAATCTTACATTCAATCATTATTTTTAAAATATGACTCATGACAACATCAAGAGGTCTTTTTCCGCAAACACACCTCATATAATCTCCATCATAATCCTTGAAATCTATTAAATCCTTAAGAGGAGAAAATTTCTTTATTTGGACATCACGGCACTTTTCACATTCATTCAGTGAATTAATTTTTTCATCAATATTTAAGATAAAAATCACCCAAAAACTCTTTTCAATACAATATTGATTTAAATTGGTTATTATGCTTTTGGAAGTAATAAAAAATATATTAATTAGTATTACTAATCTAAAAATAGGTTAAAAATCCTTTAAGGTGAAAAATATGAGCAATAATGAGATTATACCGCAATATGAGGTTGTTAAACAAAATTACAGTCCCAAGGAAAAAGTTCTGTTAGGAGAACTTCGTGAAAATTTAGTTGATTTGGCAATATCATCCGGTGAAAACTTCCAACCAAATAAAGACAAACTATTAAACGACATTAAAAACTTTTTATTTGCAAGATTAACACAGGAAAGCACAAATAATCAAATTACAAGAGAATATTTAGATACCCTGTCCAACAAACTACTCCAGGACATAATGGGATATGGGAAAATAGACCCCTTAATCCAAGATGATGAATTAGAAGAAATTATGATCAACGGAATCAATAAACCGGTTTTTGTTTATCACAGAGAATATGGAATGATGAAAACCAATATTCAATTTAGTGATGAAAAGGAATTAACGGATTTAATAGATTCAATTGCAAGACAGATTAACCGCAGAATTGACCAAGAAACACCCATATTAGACGGGAGATTACATGACGGGTCAAGAATCAATGCCACAATACCCCCTGCTTCTGCAGACGGACCTTCATTGACCATAAGAAAATTTAAAAAGGATCCATTGACCATAATCGATTTAATAAATTTCAAAACCATTTCCGTAGAGTTAGCTGCATTCTTATGGTTATGTTTTGATGGATTAGGAGTAAAATCAGCAAATGCAATAATCTCAGGAGGAACAAGCTCCGGGAAAACAACTACTTTAAATGCATTATGCGCTTTTATAAATCCCAAAGAGAGAATCATTACAATTGAAGACACTTTAGAACTGCAAATTCCCCATGAACATGTTATCCGAATGGAAACAAAGCCAGCGAACGTTGAAAACAAAGGGGAACTGACAATGAATGACCTTGTAAAAAATTCCCTCAGACAAAGACCTGACAGAATAATCGTTGGAGAAGTGAGGGCGGAAGAAGCAATTACCCTTTTTACGGCACTAAATACCGGACACTCAGGAGTCGGAACACTTCATTCAAATGATGCAAGAGAAACTATTACTCGCTTGACAAACAAACCAATGTCAGTTCCAAAAATAATGATTCAAGCTATTGACTTCATCATCATGCAAAATAGAATTTACACCTCTTCGGGAGTTTCCTATAGAAGAATCAGCGAAGTTGCAGAAGTGGTCGGAATTGAAGAGGATACTGTCCAACTCAATAAGATTTTTGAATGGAATCCCGAAAGGGATGTGATTGAAAATATCAGCATCACAAGCAAAACTTTATCTCAAATTGCAAATTTAAGTGGAAAATCATTGAATGAACTCCACAGAGAGATTGAAAATAGGGAAATAGTTCTAAATCATATGGTTGCCCAGAATATCCGTTCGGTCGATGATGTTAAATCCATTTTAGAATTATATTACAAGGACAGTGAAAAAGTTCTAAATAGGATATTATTAGGCAGGTGATTATTATTTTAAATAATTATTTTATATTCATTGGTGGAATAGTGCTTGATATAATTTCATTTTTGAAAAATATCTCTTTAAAAACACTTCTTGAAAGAAAAAAACCAAAAAATGTTGAAAATAAGTCAAAAAAATTTTCAAAATTAAACTTTGAAACAACTAAAAAAACACACAATGATGATAAGATAGATAAAATTCGAGACATGTTATTGCCAGTCATGTTAAAAAAATCATTTATAAAAATAATTATTGCCACATCAATAATCTTATTTGTCATACTGCCCTTAGAGCTGTTTGGAATATATTTAACTGCAACAATATCATTTTATATGCTGTTAATCCATTATCCTAAAATCAAACAACAAAAAAGCTATTCCGATTTAAATCATGAACTACCTTACGCTTTAAGACATATGGGGATTGAACTAAAATCTGGAAAAGGCCTTCATGACACATTAATAACCATCAAAGATGGAAAATATGGGACTTTTTCCGATGAAATAAACCGGGTTTTAGAAGAAGTTAAATTTGGAAAATCGACTGAAGAATCATTGCTTGAAATGTCAAAAAGAATTAATTCAGATGGATTAACACGAGCTATACAACAAATAGTTGGAACTTTAAGGGTTGGGGGAAACTTAGCTAATAGTTTAGACATTATTGCAAAAGACATGTCTTTTGAAATGCAAATTAAGTTAAAAGAGTATTCCCAAAGATTAAATTCATTCATCTTGATTTACACATTCATAGCTATTTTGGCCCCAGTAATTAGTCTGATAATGTTGATGGCAGGTTCAACAGTAATGGGAGATGTAATATCCTCCAGTTTGTTAATGATAATTTATTCCGTGTTTTTCCCGATGATAGTTTTATTTATGGGAATATTCATTAAAAAAATAGAACCAAAAGTATAAAATTTAAAAATAAAAAAAAAAGAAAGGAATTAACCGAAAAAGTTTTCAATTCCTTTTGATGCCAACAATTTAACAAATGCACCTTGATCATCCATGACAATATTACCTTTAGCATATTGATCAATGGCAGCATTAACCATTGCTGATTTTACATCAGGGTCTTTTGCAGCGTTTGCAGCGGCTTTAACAAGCTCAAGTACTGCATCATCCCTAGATACACCATTACCCCAATCTTCTTCACGGATAAAGTCAATACCACTGACCTGCATTTGAGTTCCATTTATATCTAAAGGTCCTGCAGCCGCAAGTACTGCATCTAATGCTTCAGTATTGATTGCCACAACAGAATCAATGGAAATATTAGTATTAGCCTCCACAATTTCTTCTGCAAGTTGCATTGAATGTGCATTATCCGCTTCCCAGAACGCATCGTGGAGCAACAGTTTAGGTCCTGCACCTTGTGCTTGTGCCTCCGCAGGTTCCGAAGCAGTTGGATGAGTCATTCCCCCCGGATAAATAGCTTTATAATCTTTAAGAGTACCATTTTCTAAATGGACTATAAATGCCATATCACAAGCACCCATTCCAGGCCTTGTCTCAGATTCATCAATTGCACATACCAAAATATATTTACTGCCTTCAGTAAGTTCAGTATCACTTCCAAGGAATATTGCCCCAGCAATTAATGCAACAAGACCAATAAGAACAATAATCAAAATTATAATAATTAATTTTCTTGTCCTATCCATAATTCCTACCTACTTTAGTTTTTCTAAACTATATATTTATTTTTAATTTATAATACTTAAATATTGTTAAAATAAATCTATAAGTTAAAAATGAAAAAAAGAAAAATTAATGACAATTACAACCAAAAAAGAAACACCATAATTTTTTAAAAATACTTTTTTTCTCTTTTGATTGATTTTTGACATTGCAACATTTTGCATTATTTGAGTTATTTGTCATCAAATCACCATTTAGAAAAATATATTTAAATATGTGAAATTAAATATGGGTTTCATATTTAATTTCTTGAGAGTAGTTATATGCATTACTAAATTAGAAAAGAGAGTTTAAACTAATTTAGCAATAATCGGAGTAAGTAATTTGGTTTTGCCAAAATACTATAGCAATTAAAATTAGATTTTTAGGTAGACCTAATTTTTATCACTGTACATATTGTTGGTTAAAGAAGTATATAAATGTTACTAATTTTTTAGGTTTACCTAAATTTAATATTTTGAGATAAAAAAAATAAAAATTGAAAGATATTTACATTAATCTTCCAACACCAGTAATTTCAATACTAGCTACGCCTTCAATAGCAGAAACCATTTCTTCTACAGGTCCAGATCCACCTTCACCATCTTCAGTGATGAAACTTAAGATAATAGCAACTAAACCAAATGCAATTGGTTCTTCTTGCATATCATGGAGTTCAGCACCTTCAGGCATTGAATCTTTAATGGTTGCTTTAATAGCTTCTAAATCTACATCAGGACTATCTGGCATAATTTTCATAGTTGTTAATACTTCACCCATTCTAATTCCTCCTTATAAAATCTATGGTCCTTCAAAACCGCATTCACATTTATAAGCGTGACCAAAGGTACGACATTTTTCACATCTTGCTATTTTTGCTCCACATTCTGGACATTCAAATTCAACAAAAGGCCCAGTTAATGGAATTTCTTGTTTACATGAAATACATTCTACAGTTTTCATTTTTAATCACCTATTATTTGTGTGTAATCGAAATTATAATCATTTATATTATCATCTATAAGAGATAAAACCCTTTCGGGATATTTTCCGTTTACAACATAACAATTAGTCCCAAACTTTAATAAAAGACGTGGTAACATTACATCAATCGATGACTCTTGAAAAGTTAGTAATGTTGTTGCATCGATTTTACTTATGAATGTTGAACCTACCTCTTCCGGTTCTTGGGTATATATACCATTTACATTTGTTACTATTAAAAGGTTTGCATTCAGAATGTTTGCAACATATGCTGCAATCGAATCGGAAGTCACATCCCAAGAGCATTCAAAAGGATCTTCAGTTTTTAAAAACCTGGAAACCACAAAAATTGGAGTCAAACCTTCCTTTGAAATTTGTTTAACCTCTTCAATAGAATAAGCGAGTTTTGCTGAGTCAACTTTATCATTAACAAGTTTAGCAACTATATCCATGCAATCTATAGCCGCCCAATGATTGACTTCATCTGAAAAGTCTTGTTCATTATTGTATTTGCGGATAAGATTTGCAAATTCTCCACCACCCAAAATTATGCATGAATTGGTGTTTTTTAACTTATTTGCTAAATCTATTGCATGATTTGGAAATAAACTTCCCCCAATTTTAACAACTTGTTTTACGATAGTAATCACACCCACGTTTACTTAAAAATAGCCATCATTAAATTGATGGTTCATCTATAAAAGCTTTAAATCCCCAGTCACTTCATCGATTATTTCATCTTCATCAGGCCCAAGTGCCAAAACTGTGATGCTTGATGTAGGTATCTGAGTCCTTCCAGCATCAACTACCAAATAATTGGCAATGCCTTTTTCATCAGCCAATTTTTTAAGTTCAATTAATTCTTCTTTTGTCTGAACTTTTAAAACTACTTTTGCATAGGCCTCATTTTCCCATTTTCTAATTTTTTCAGCTGGTGATTTTTTATATGCTCCAATAGACCCATGACAACATTGAGCTGCAATTTTTCCTTTGCGCATTTTTAAATCAGTTCTGACAATCATTGCTTGTTTCATTGTAATCACTATTAAATTTAATAGTAAACTTAATATATTTTTGCTTTAAATGACACAAACTTTACAATATCAAAACTAGATTTGCAATAATTTAATTAAATAGAATTTATAAAATTATTAATGATTATATTTATAAGGAGATTATAATGACTCGTATTTCAATTTTAGACAAAGACAGATGTCAACCTAAAAAATGCGATTATCTTTGCATCAATTACTGTCCTGGTGTCAGAATGGATGAAGACACCATTGTAATTGATGAAGATACAAAAAAACCGTTGATATCAGAAGAATTATGTGAAGGGTGCGGTATCTGTACAAATCGTTGCCCATTTGATGCTATTACAATTATTAACTTGCCTGAAGCTGCAGGCGAACCGATTCATAGATTTGGACAAAACCAATTTGAATTATTCGGACTTCCATCTTTGGAAGAAGGAACTGTTTTAGGTCTCCTAGGTCAAAACGGTATTGGTAAATCCACAATAATGAATATCCTATCAGGCAATTTAATTCCAAACTTCGGAGACTTTGAAAATACTCCTGAAAATTGGGACAATGTTATTGAATATTACAAAGGTTCTGCGCTTCAAAAATATTTCCAGGATTTATCTGAAGGCAAAATCAAAACAATCCTGAAACCACAGATGGTGGATAAACTTCCGAAAGTTGTAAAAGGCAAGGTTAAAGATCTGCTCTCAAATGTTAACGAAAGAGACAAGCTCGAGTATGTTACAAAAGAATTGCAACTTGAAAACGTGCTTGACAGGAAAATGGAAAACCTGAGTGGAGGAGAACTTCAAAGAGTTGCAATAGCTGCAACAGTACTCAGAGAAGGTGATTTTTACTACTTTGACGAACCTACCTCATGGCTAGATGTTTCACAAAGATTAAATGCCGTTAAGGTCATCAGGTCACTTGCTGAAGAAGGAAAAAGTGTGCTTGTTATTGAGCACGACCTCGCAACATTAGACGCTCTATCCGACAATATCCACATTTTATACGGTACTCCTGGAGGATATGGTGTTGTATCTGGAAGAAAAGGAGTTAGATTAGGTATTAATGCATACATTAAAGGATTTTTATCTGAAGAGAATGTCAGAATTAGAAGAAATCCTATTGAATTTACAATAAGGCCTCCGACCCCTGAAGACGAAGGGGACGCGCTTGCAAGTTATTCCGATTTAAGCAAAGACTATGACGGATTCAAATTAACTGCCGACGAAGGTGAAATATTTTATGATGAAATCGTGACCGCATTTGGATCAAACGGTATCGGTAAAACCACCTTTGCAAAAATGCTTGCAGGAGTGGAAGAGCCAACAACCGGAGAGGTTGATGAAGAGGTTACAATTGCATACAAACCACAATATATCGTTTCTAACTTTGAAGGCACCGTAAGCGACTTTTTATATATGAATGCACCTAGCTTTGGAAGTAAAATCTTTGAAAGTGAAATAATGAACCCGTTAACATTAAACGAAATGTTAGACAAACCGGTTAAGGGTTTGAGTGGAGGAGAGCTTCAAAGATTAGCTATTGCTGCAACACTTGCAAAAGATGCTGAAATTTATCTTTTTGATGAGCCAACTGCATTTTTAGATGTTGAACAAAGACTAATAGCCGCAAGAGTCATTCGTAAATTGGTTGAAAGCAGAAATGCAGCATCCCTTATTGTTGACCACGATATCGTATTTATCGATTACATTTCTGACAGGGCAATGGTGTTTGACGGAACCCCTGGTTTAAATGGTCATGCATCAAAACCAACTGATTTGAGAAGTGCAATGAATGAATTTTTAGGAAATCTAAATATCACATTTAGAAGAGACAAAGAAACAAAAAGACCAAGAGTTAACAAACTCGACAGTTACAAAGACCGTGAACAAAAAGAAAAAGGAGAATATTATTACTTATCAGACTAAATATTCTCTTACACACCCCCATCACCAATTCCCTAAAAGTATTACTTTTTATGCTAATTTTTACAATTTAGTAATACTTTATTTTAAATTTAAATACATTAACTGATAAACAATTATTCAAACATAACTTAAAAGTGATAAATATGAGTTGTTATAAATATTGGGGAAAAATTGAAGAGATAGCCAATAAACTTTCTAGTTATGGCGATTTAGATAAATACGGAGATTCTGCACTAGATGATGTTAACATCAATGAAATTATTGACATACTAGACGAAGTTGAAATTATTGCTCACGACAGAGAAATTGATTTCGATTCAGCAAAACATATTCTTGATGATGAAAAAATGAACAAAGCACTAAAACTAATCCGTAAGTTCTATGTATACATAGGCGCTAGATTAGAAACAGAAAACGCTTTAAAAATTTTAGAATCTGAAAATCCTAAAGAAACCCTAGATTCCTTCCATTTTTATGAAAGATATACTGGATTACTTAACAACGAAAGCCAATTAGCTAAATTTAATGAAAATAAAACATTTGTATTTTTAGGGAGCGGACCACTGCCATTAACATTGATCATGTTTAACATGGTATATGGTTGTAAATGTATTGGAATAGAACTGCAAGAGGATGTTGCGGAACTATCAAGAAAAGTATTGAAAAAATTAGACTTGGATGAAGATATTAAAATTGTGACAGGTGATGAAAACTCAATAGCAGACCTTGAATATGATATTCTGATGGTTGCGGCATTAGCTGAGCCAAAAGAAAGAGTATTTGCAAACATCTGGGAGTTTATAGATGAAGACACTCCATTAATCTATAGAACATATACAGGTATGAGAGCAATTTTATATGCACCAGTTCTTGAAAAAGACACAAGAGGATTCCACAAAGAAGTTATGGTATTGCCAACAGGAAAAACAAACAATACCTCAGTATTAATAAGAAAAATAGTTTAAAATAATAGTTATTAAAGTAGAGGAGTAACTTTAACAACTATCAAAAGAGAGATTTAATATCTCTAACATACAATGTCATAATTGTAGGTGTTTAATAAATCTAACAATAGAGATATGTATGTTGATTGCTATTCAATACTAAATGACCTATGAAAGACAATAAAATATTAATTATCTTTCTAACATTAGTAATCATCTTACTAATCTTAGAAAGACAATTGAAAGATAGAGTAAATAGCTGAAGAGCTATTTACTTGAGTTATATGGCTAATTACTAATTGAGCCTTGACATATTTAAATTATCAAATAATTTGTAAGCACAACCAAATTAATAATGATAATCTATACGATACTAACTAGTAATAACCATATAAATGTTATTAAAGTATTACTCTTTAAATTAAACTTTAAAGTGCAAATAAATTGCATATTATAAACTATATATTAAAATAAGCATTTTTAAACCTTCAAATATAAAAATAACTTTAATTGACGATTGTTTAACAATATGTAATAATTAATAAAATAAATTTAAGTAGTCTAAATTTAAAAATAATTAATAAAACTATAAAAATAAATTAATAAATATATTTAATTACTTATTTTATGAAAATAATAGCTAAAAATAAAGCAAATCACCAAAAATTATTAAAAAAGTGAAATAAAAAAAAGTAATACTTTTTATAAAAATAATACTACAATTAATAATAATTTATAGTAAAAAAATATTACAATAATGAGCCTGTAAAAATTTACAGGCCCAAAAGGTATAAATAAAATTTATTCTGGTTTTGAAATCAAGTCTGTTTTACAACCAGGTTTTCCTTCTTTCATGTGAGGGGTTCTTAAAACAGTGTCGTTTGCTTTTTCGATTTCTCTTGCTTCTTGTGCTAATTTAGCAGCGCATGCAGCAATTTCGTGAGCAGCAGCTACTAATGGGATG
>Ga0129306_1001455_pt1 | contig 26696 bp, 18 predicted proteins | sample P827metagenome_FD_94438 | JGI IMG/M metagenome (GOLD analysis project Ga0129306, IMG submission 94438) | Capybara group fecal microbial communities from Wisconsin, USA - P827 metagenome | ecosystem: Host-associated > Mammals > Digestive system > Large intestine > Fecal | place: USA: Wisconsin...
GAGCTGCCCGTCTCGGAGGAAATGCTTGGCCGCGTTTTCAACGGTCGTGGTGATCCAATTGACGGCGGCGCGCCGATCATTCCCGAGAAGAGTATCGACGTCAACGGTCTGGCGATGAACCCCTATTCGCGTGACTATCCGAACGAATTCATCCAGACAGGCATTAGCACCATCGATGGCATGAATCCGATGGTCCGCGGTCAGAAGCTGCCAATTTTCTCAGCTTCGGGACTTCCGCATAACCGTATGGCTGCTCAACTAGCCCGTCAGGCAAATGTTATCGGCGGAGGAAGCGAGAAGTTTGCGGTAGTTTTTGCCGCTATGGGTATCACGTTTGAAGAAGCTTCTTTCTTCATGGAAGACTTCCGCAAGACCGGTGCTCTTGACCGCACCGTCATGTTCATCAATCTCGCCAACGACCCCGCCATAGAGCGTATCTTCACACCGCGTCTGGCGCTGACGGCCGCAGAATATCTGGCGTTTGAGAAGAACATGCATGTGCTCGTTATCCTCACTGACTTGACGAACTACTGCGAAGCTCTCCGCGAGATCTCCGCGGCCCGCAAGGAAGTTCCCGGCCGCCGCGGCTATCCCGGCTACCTCTATACCGACCTTGCTACCATGTACGAGCGTGCTGGACGCGTCAAGGGCAGCAGTGGGTCGATCACTCAGGTACCGATCTTGACGATGCCTGAAGACGACAAGACACACCCGATCCCTGACCTTACAGGCTATATCACCGAAGGTCAGATCATTCTCAGCCGCTCACTGCATCACAACGGAATCTATCCTCCTGTTGATGTCATGCCCTCGCTGTCGCGACTGAAGGACAAGGGTATCGGTGATGGCAAGACCCGTGAGGATCACGCCGACTTGATGAATCAGCTCTTTGCTGCCTATTCGCGTGGTAAGGAAGCTAAAGAGCTTGCCGTCATTCTTGGTGACGGAGCTCTCAGCGAAGACGATAAGGCCTTTGCTCGTTTTGCATCGCGTTTTGAGGATGAGTATGTACGTCAGGGCGAGTACACAAATCGTACGATAGAAGAGACGCTCGCTCTTGGCTGGCAGCTCCTCAACATTGTCCCTGTCAAGGAACTCAAACGAGTGAAGGATAAGTACATTCAGAAATACCTGATGCCGCTGAAGGAAAAAGATCACGCTGAGGCGAAGGCTTAAGGGAGGCGGGCGGCATGGCACGTGTAAACGTGAATCCTAACCGAATGGAGCTTTCTCGGCTCAAAAAACGTCTCGCTGTTGCTATTCGTGGACATAAACTCCTGAAGGACAAGCAGGACGCGCTGATCAAAGCCTTCCTCGAAAAAGCTCGGGCGGTAAAAGCAGCACGCGAAGAAGTAGAAGGAGAACTGGCGGACTGTTACCGCAGTTTTCTGATGGCTCGTGCTCAAACTCTTCCGGCGATGTTGGAAGAAGCTTTGATGATCTCCGGAAGCACGTGTCGGCTTAACGTGACCACTCGAAATGTGATGAGCGTCATCGTGCCTGAGTATGAGGTCCATCAGGAAGGCAGTACCTTCAATTACGGTATGGCAACGACACCGGCAAGTCTTGACGTGGCTTTGGAGGAATTTTCCAAGATCATCCCGCGCCTTCTGAAACTTGCCGCCGACGAAAAGGCTGTCGCTCTGATGTCGACAGAGATCGAGCGCACCCGACGTCGCGTCAACGCGCTAGAGCATGTCATGATCCCGAACTACACCGAGACGATCAAGTATATCTCGATGAAGTTGGACGAGCAGGCACGCTCGACCACAAGTCAGCTGATGAAGGTCAAGGAAATCGTGAGCAAGCATTAGAATAATCAACTATCAAAAAGAGCCACTCGCCGTAATGGTCGGGTGGCTCTTTTTGTCGATAAAATACAGTATACAAAAAGCAGTTCATCGTGTATAATTATTTTCGTTGTATTTCCGTAGCTTGGGGCGTTATCTTTTGGGGAGTTCCATGTTAAAATTCGCTTGGTGAGACTTTTCACTTTACCAGGATTGTTTAGGCGCAGTCTTTTTAAATGCGCTCGATCCTGTTAGCTTAGGGGTTCAACTGGAGGGGCATTGTCTCTCCGAGGTTTTATGAGATACGCTTGCGTATCGGACCAATCATTCAAGGGGGAGTTCTTGAAATGGCAAAGCATTGGAAGACTATGGACGGCAATATGGCCGCCGCGCATGTCAGCTATGCGTTCACTGAAGTGGCTGCGATCTACCCGATCACGCCTTCTTCGCCGATGGCTGAGGACTGTGACGAATGGGCGGCTCAGGGCCGTAAGAATATCTTCGGCCGCGTTGTCGAGATCACCGAAATGCAGGCCGAGAGTGGTGCTGCCGGCGCAGTTCACGGCGCTTTGAGCGCGGGCTCGCTGACGACCACCTTTACGGCGTCGCAGGGCCTCCTGCTGATGATCCCCAACATGTACAAGATCGCCGGGGAGCGTCTTCCCGCAGTCTTTGACGTGAGCGCCCGCGCTCTTGCCACGCACGCGCTTTCGATCTTTGGTGATCACTCAGACGTGATGGCCTGCCGTGGCACGGGGTTCGCTATGCTGGCTGCTTCCAGCGTCCAAGAGACAATGGACATGACGGCGGTTGCTCATCTTTCTGCGATTAAGGCGCGCATTCCCTTCCTCAACTTCTTCGACGGCTTCCGCACGTCGCACGAAGTTCAGAAGATCGAGACGCTTGATTACGATGATTTGGCCAAACTGGTCGATTATGATGCGATCGCCGAGTTCAAGGCAGACGCACTTAACCCCGAGCATCCCTACATCAAGGGCACGGCGCAGAATCCCGACATTTTCTTCCAGGCTCGCGAAGCCTGCAATCCTTTCTATGACGAGCTGCCCGAGACGGTCGTCAAGTACATGGACGACATTTCCAAACTGACGGGCCGTGAGTATCATCCGTTTAATTACTACGGTGATCCTGAGGCCGACCGCGTCATCGTCTGCATGGGTTCGGCCTGCCAGGCGGCTGAGGAGACGGTTGATTACCTGCGTGCCCGCGGCGAGAAAGTTGGCCTGATCATCGTCCACCTGTATCGTCCGTTCAGCCCCAAGTATTTCTTCAACGTGCTGCCCTCGACGGTCAAGAAAATCGCCGTGCTTGACCGCTGCAAGGAGCCTGGTGCCCTTGGCGAGCCGATGTATCAGGATGTCTGCGCTCTGTTCGAGGAATACGCTGCTGCCGAGCGTCCCGTCATCGTGGCCGGCCGCTACGGTCTGGGCTCGAAGGACACGACGCCCACGCAGATCAAGGCTGTGTACGACAACCTGAAGAGCTATAAGCCCGTCAACCACTTCACGATCGGCATCGTTGATGATGTGACGTTCCACTCACTGCCTCTCGGCGAGACGATTAACGCCGCTCCCGAAGGAACGATTCGCTGCAAGTTCTGGGGCCTTGGTTCCGACGGCACCGTTGGCGCTAACAAGAACGCCATCAAGATCATCGGCGACCACACCGATCTGTACGCTCAGGGCTACTTCTCGTACGACTCGAAGAAGTCGGGCGGCATCACGGTGTCGCACCTTCGCTTCGGCAAGAAGCCGATCAAGTCGACCTACCTCATCCAGACGGCCGATTTCGTTGCCTGCCACAAGCAGGAGTACCTGCACCAGTATGATGTGCTCGCCGGTCTGAAGAAGGGCGGCAACTTCCTGCTCAACACGCAGTGGACTGACATGGAGGCGCTTGAGGCTAACCTGCCCGCCAAGGTGAAGCGCTACCTGGCCAAGAACGAGATCAACTTCTACGTGCTTGACGGCACGGATATTGCGCAGAAGATCGGTCTGGGCAACCGCACCAACATGGTCATGATGTCGGCTTTCTTTAAGCTGAGCAATGTCATTCCCATGGAAGACGCCATCAAGTACATGAAGGACGCTATCCAGAAGTCCTACGGCCGCAAGGGCGAGGACATCATCAACATGAACAACGCGGCGGTCGATCAGGGCTATGGCGCTCTGAAGAAGATCGACATCCCCGCTGCCTGGGCCGACGCTGTTGACGCCCCCAAGGCTGAGTCGAAGGGCTGTTGCGACGAGCGTCCTGACTTCATCAAGGAGATCGTCGATCCGATCAACGCTCAGGAAGGCGACAAGCTGCCTGTGAGCGCGTTCGTCGGCATTGAGGACGGCCGTTTCCCCAGCGGTACTTCTGCGTTTGAAAAGCGCGGCGTGGCTGTATTCGTCCCTGAATGGAACAAGGACAAGTGCATTCAGTGCAATCAGTGCGCGATGGTCTGCCCCCATGCCACTATCCGTCCGATCGTGCTTGACGAGGGCGAGGCTGCAAATGCCCCGGCCGGTTTCGAGACGCTGGATGTGAAGGCCCCCAAGGAGTTTGCCGGCATGAAGTTCCGTATGCAGGTCAGCCCGCTTGACTGCCTTGGCTGCGGCAACTGCGCCGACATCTGCCCTGTGAAGGCCCTTGAAATGAAGCCGCTTGCCACGCAGATGGACCAGGCGGACAACTGGCATTACGGTGTCGATCACGTCAGCGACAAGTCGTATCTGCTCCCCACGACGCACAACATGAAGAACAGCCAGTTTGCTATGCCTTACTTTGAGTTCTCGGGCGCCTGCGCTGGCTGCGGCGAGACGCCTTATGCCAAGCTGGTGACTCAGCTCTTTGGCGACCGCATGATGATTGCTAACGCCACGGGCTGCTCGTCGATCTGGGGTGCTTCCGCTCCGTCGATGCCCTACACGACCAATGCTCTTGGACAGGGACCGGCCTGGGGCAACTCGCTCTTTGAGGACAACGCCGAATATGGTATGGGTATGGCCATGTCGGTCAAGAACAGCCGCAACGACCTGATCGCTAATGTCGAGGCTCTGCTTGCCTCTGACAAGCTGCCTGAGGAGGCTCGCAAGGCTCTGCAGGGCTGGTATGATGTGCGTAACGACGCTGAAGGCAGCAAAGCTGCGGCCGAGGCTGTGTACGAAGTGCTCGACTGCGATCTTGACGATGCCGAGCTGAACGCAAAGCTTGAGCGCGTGGCCGACCTGAGTGACTTCCTTGTTAAGAAGTCGATCTGGATCTTTGGCGGCGACGGCTGGGCCTACGACATTGGCTTCGGCGGCCTCGATCACGTGCTTGCCAGCGGCGAGAACATCAACGTGCTTGTGTTCGACACCGAAGTGTACTCCAACACCGGCGGTCAGTCTTCAAAGTCGACGCCCACCTCGGCAGTCGCCAAGTTCGCAGCGGCCGGCAAGAAGGTCTCCAAGAAGGACCTTGGCCGCATCGCGATGACCTACGGCTATGTCTATGTCGCTCAGTGCGCTATGGGCGCCGACAAGAACCAGCTTGTCAAGGTGCTGTCGGAGGCTGAAGCGTATGACGGTCCTTCGCTGATCATCTGCTATGCGCCCTGCATCAACCACGGTCTCAAGGCCGGCATGGGGAAGAGCCAGGCTCAGGAGAAGAAGGCTGTCGAGGCCGGTTACTGGCACCTGTATCACTACAATCCTGAGCTTGAAGCGCAGGGCAAGAACCCCTTCGTGCTCGACTCCAAGGCGCCGACGGCTTCGTTCCGCGACTTCCTGATGAGCGAGAACCGCTACACTTCTCTGGCGAAAACCAACCCCGCGCTGGCGGAAGAGCTGTACGCCAAGGCTGAGCGTGACGCCAAGCGCCGCTATCAGGTGTACAAGAGCCTTGCCGAGGCTGCGCCCATTGTGGCCGAGTAAGAAGTTAACAAACCGATAAGCGCTTTGTGTAACAAAGGCGGAAGATCGCTGAAACGGTCTTCCGCCTTTTTTGTATCATATCTCCTTTTGTCTTATAAAAGAAATGTGATATTACTGTATTTGGCCTGATTTTTGCGAATGGTAGTGATTTCAAGCGGCAAAACGAGTATAATAAGCTTGCATTTTTCTTACTACACAACAGTTTTCGGCAGAGAATGTTACTCTGCATTGCCGCTTAATCGCTTTTACAGGAGTTGAATGACTTGGATAATAAACACGAACGCCCTAAGAACCGCGGCTCTTTCTGGGGGTTGATCGGTTCGATGATCGTGATGACTGTCGGCGCTGTATACGGCGCCCGTAATGTGGCGGTTGAACTGCCGGGTTTCAGGAACTTCTCGTTTGCCTCTTTTTTTCCCTCGCTGGAAGCGAAGGCTGCGCTTGCTCAAGGTGACCTTATCCAGAAAAGCTTAGCAGCAAATACGATAGGTTCGTTATCACCATTGCTGCCAGACATTCCGGAATATGAGAACAGCGGCTTGCTGCTAGAAGAAGTCGTCCCCGAAGAGGATCCCCTTGACGGTGGACGTGTCGTGGTACTGCCGCTGCCGGATTTTGTGCAGTCTTATAACGAGCCACTCGCCGTTCGTAATCCCTATATGTCGCTAACGCTTACGGAGGTAGATCGTCTGAAAAACGACGATGACATCCTGGAACAGCTGGCTGCGGACGATGAAGATGATTCTGACGAACGTCCCTGGGTCGAGCATAAGGTCGGGCCGGGCGAACGTATGGTCGATATTTCCCATAAATACGGGATCCTTGTGGCGACCATCTCCAAAGCCAACAATATCACTAATCCGAATAAGCTGGCCCTGGGGCAAGTGCTGCTTATCCCTCGTACCGAAGACTTGCTCGACGACGTGCTTGAAGAGCAGAAGAGTCGTGCCGAAGAAAAACTGGCTGCAAAGCAAAAAGTCGATCGCGTTCAGTACAAGCGTTATGTTGTCAAGCCCGGTGATTCGTTGTGGACGATCGCCAGCGCTAACGGTTTGAGTATCGATTCACTCTACGGCACGAATATTCTGCGTAACCCTGATCGCCTATCTCAGGGAACGGTGCTACGTATTCCCAATCAGGACGGACTCAGTGTTAAGACTGCGGCAGGGCAGACGATTGCAACTCTTTCAAAAAAATATAATGTGCCGGAAAAATCGATCCGTATGGCCAACGGTATGGACGAAAAAGCCTCGATACGTGCCGGGCAGGAGGTTTTTATTCCCGGTGCCAGTCAGACGCTTGTAACGTATCGCAACAGTGCCAGCGGCGGTGGTATGTCTAAAAAGGCGCCTTCGGTAGCAAAACCGGCAGCCGGTGTTTCGGGGCGTTTCTCATGGCCTGTTGTGGGCAAGGTGACCAGCCCGTTTGGCTGGCGGCGACATCCCTTGAAGCGCACACAGGTTTTCCATGCGGGCATTGACATTGCCCTGCCTCGCTATACGCCCATCCGTGCAGCCAAAGGCGGGCAGGTTATTTTTGCCGGCTGGATGAATGGTTATGGCAGAACTGTGATCATAAGACATGACAGCACGTATACGTCGCTTTACGCTCATGCGCAGTCTTTAAATGTTGAAAAGGGACAGAACGTGAAAAAGGGAACCGTTGTCGCAGCAGTTGGCTCCAGCGGCTGGGCAACAGGACCGCATTGTCACTTCGAGATCCGTATCAACGACAAACCGACAAACCCAATGAGTTATCTTAGATAAGGAGAATGTACAATGAAAAAGATTTTAGCCGCAATCGTGGCAGTATTTGTATATGGAGCGTCTGCTTTTGCTGCTGCTGAGTCCGCTAAATTGATCGATCAACTGGAACAGACCGTGTACGGTTCGGTGCGCTCAGGGGGCTTAGTGAGCCGTATCGATGCCGTTGAAAAAGATCTTTATGGTACGAAATTACAGGGGACGCTCGCCGAACGTCAAGCAGCACATATCGATTTTGTTGAAAATGGTTCGAACGGGCAACCTTCGCTGCTGTTTAAGATGAGCGTGGCTGAGTGGGGGCTAGAGATCCTCAACAATGCCGCTTTGCCCCTCGTGGAACGGATCCCTGTCGTGGAAAAACGTCTTGAAGGCAACGTGATGACAGACCGCCCCGTGGCGATGCGGGTGGAGCGCGTATTAGGCATGGTCGTCTCTGATCCGGTGACGAGTGTTCCTGTGGAACTGCCTGCTGGAACAGTCGCAAGGCTTCAGCTGATGCAGACGCTCAAACCTTCGGTGACTAAAAAGGGCGATGTGATCCTGTTGCGGCTTACGCATAATATCGTCTCAGGCGGAAAGCTCGTCGTCCCCGCCGGGGCGCCGGCACAAGCTGTCGTCACCTCGGTACGGAAGCCTGGCATGTTCGGCCGCCCTTCCGAGATAAAACTTGCGGTAAAAACGCTTCGTACGCTTGGGCAGGAAACGTTGCCTCTGACTCAGGGCGAGGAATCAAAAAAGGCCACAGATTTTGAAGCGAGTTATGCCGCCGCCGCGGGAACAAGTCTCGTCGGAGCGATCGCGCTTGGTCCCTTAGGGCTTGCCGGCGGCTTCCTCATTCGCGGCAACGCTAAGGAGATCCCTGCCGGAGCGATCATGTACGCGCAAACAGCAGCAGCACAGACTGTTGGCAGCTATACTGTGCCGGAATCGCTGCGTTCATTGCTGGGGGATAAATATTATGATGTGATCGGCGGCACCGGAACTACCCCAAAAGATAGCCCGGATAAAAAAACAAAACAGCCAGCTCCCTCCAAAAAGGAGACGGAGCTTGATAATCTTTGATCTTTACCGGTCAGGAAAGGCCTATCTCTGTGCCAACCAAACTCATAAAAATTCTCATAGCCGCGGCTGCTTTGACGGGGTTGTTTTTTTGGGGCAGAAATCTGCGCAGTGATCTCAATCTGGTCGAGCTCTCCGGCAAAGCGAGCAAATCAGCGAATTGGGAACTGGGGGATATCGAGACGACTCGCATCGTTGGCAAAGATACCTGGGAGATTGAAGCCAAGAAAGTGATTCGTCGGCATCCGGTCGATCATCTGACTCGTATCTCCGCAAAGATTTCCGGGCCATCCGGTGTGCGCACCGTCTACGCACCAAACGGCTCTTACAACAGCAGAAGAAATGAATTGGTCCTGAGAAAAGCCAAGGGGGTATGGAAGCGCCCTCAATACCCTATGTCGTGGAAAACTCCATTGGCGCGCTGGACGCAGAAAGGTGATCGTTGGGACTTTCCTAAGGGCGTGACGATCAGCGGCGATGTTTACAGCATGGAGTGCGAGAGCGCACATATGAGCGGGCAAAAAGATGTCCATGCGATAAACGGCTGCATACGGTGGTGGAATTGATGAAAAAAACTACGATATTTGAAATATCTCTTCTGAGTGCGCTTATTCTGATTTGTCTGCGTGGACCAGCGACGGCGGCGCAAAAGGAGTTGCCCAGGAGACCGGCCAACTCTCTGCCGGCTGTGCTGGTCGCTGACGAGATTAGCTTTGACGAGAGCAGTCATACAGTATTAGCTGAAGGGCACGCGGTCGTGACGTACCAGGAAATCACTCTGCACGCAGATAAGATCACGATGGATTCACAGGAAAACATTATTTGCGCGTTTGCATCCGAAGGAAAAATGATTCGCGTAGACCATAAAAGCGTTGACCTTCTCAATCCGAATCGACCGCCGGAAACGCTGTCGGGTACATTTCTTGAATATCATCTCAATGATTCGACCGGCCTTTTGCAGCAGGCGGAAGGAACGACCCCCGTTGAAAACGGCATGCTTTACATCTCAGGCGGAAAGTTGGAAGTCGCTCCTCCCGCCATTGCCCATGACAAAAAATGGGTCCACGGGAAGTACTTGTGCAAGAGCCAGCCGAACGATACGATCATCCGTTGGAATGACGCGTTTTACACCACTTGCAAGCAGGATGAGCCGCACTATCGTTTTAAATCCAAAAGAGCGGAACTGATTCCCGGTAAAGTGTTGATCCTGCATAAACCGCGAGTTTATATAGGTAAGAGATATCTTTTTACGACACCGTTCAATATTAACGTCAATCAAGGCCCTCGTCGTAAGACGTCGTTCTCGGTCTTACCGAACTACGATGACGATAAACGTTATGGATTGGAAGCGAAATTCAAAACAGCCTGGAAAACAGGTGAATTGCGCTTGGGGGGCGCGATATGGACAAAAGGTATTTCTGAGTATCAATGGCGCGTCGAGCAGAAAGTTGCTTCGTGGGCATCCGTTTACCTCGGAAACAATCACCTTTTTGACAACGACCTACACGAGATCAAGGATCGTCCTTTCTGGGGTGCAAAAATGGAACATTCCGGCTGGGCGCTCGATGTCGGTTGGGCCGAGCGTGAAAAACGCTCGATCGTTAAAAGTGCCGGCGACAAGGATTACGAGACAACGATCTGGCGCAAACCTGAGGTGCAGATCACTGCCCCCTGGATTGGTCTTCATATCGGCGATTTTTCGCAGTATATGCGCTTTAAGGGAAACTGGGGACGCTTCCAGGAAACAGGGACCCGTCGTTGGCTTTATAATGGCGATTTTGTAGAACGGTATGGTTGGGGAATCGATTATTACACAGAATATCCGTTTAAAGTCGGTGCATTTTGGCTGACGCCGTTTTTTAAAGCGGATTATTGGAACTACGGCTACAAGAACGACAGGAGCGACCGGCAGGAGATCACACGGGGAACGCTCGGAATCCGTGCCGTATGCGGTATCTTCGAATTAGGTTCGGCCTGGCAGCAGCGCCGCGTTTCCGGACAATCGGCTTTTGGCAACGGCTGGGATCGTGTGAGTGATGAGGATCTTTTCTATCAGCGAGTCGGGGTAAAAATAGGAAAATATCTGCGCTTTTCCGCTCAGGCGATTTTCGACATGACCCAAGATAAGCATGAGCTGAAGACAATGGCGTATATCCTTACCTACAATAACAGCTGCTGCACCTGGTGGGAATTTGTGTATCACGACGATAAGAGGTCGATCAACAACAATAACTGGATGACTCTTTCGTTTGGGATCAACGCGTTCCCCGACAGTCGCTTCAGGTGGGGCAACCACAGTTTGGAGAATCCTTTCGGACGGCCCGGGAAATTGACTCTGAAGGCCAAGCCCGGATACGTGCCGACAATGATGGAACGTGACGGCACGCTGCAAGCAGAAAGTGCCGAGATCCGCGTTCCGACGTTTGATATCTAGGGCGTCACTGATTGAGAAAACACTGATTAAATGAGCCCGTTGATTTGTCGAGGAATATCGTCGTAGTTGCAAGGAGAAGCGAAGAGGCATAGCGGGGCCATGTTGACGACGTGAAGCCAGTCCTTTAGGGCGAACTTCGCGAGCAGCTAATCGGCGAAAGGCCCAGCGAGGCGCGGGCGAATTAATCAGCATCTCCCTAGAAAGGCAAATAACGAATAAAAAGCAGCCGCGAGGAGGCGCTGTCTCCTTCGCGGCTGTATTTTTTGTTCATGAAATCGGATGGGATCCCAGTGCGGTGGGAAAAGTAAGGAACGTTTGATCTTTAGGCAAATGCTGTTAAAATGCCCGGATAAAAAGTCAGGAGATTTCGAGAAAGAGGCGCGTCCGTGCGAAGAAGCATAGAAGTACGTCATTGATGTGCTTCATCAGCAGTCTTTCAGCGAAAGGCCCGGCAGACGTAGAGCAGTTGATCGGTGTGTCCTTAAGATAGAAGATGGAAGCCAACGCGACTAAAAACAACGGATCAATTTTGACGAAAAATGCCACAAATGCAGTTGAGTGGGATATAATAGCCAAGTGCGTTCGTGGCTCGTGCAACAGTTCTTGCGTTATCTGAAACTCTTATCTGACGCTTATCTTCTTGATGCGGAGCTTCCTGATGCCGACGGGAACTTTTACAGATACTTCGTCGCCGACTTTTTTGTTTATCAGCGCTCTGCCGACGGGGCTTACTGAAGAGATGAGGCCTTTTTCGGGATTAGATTCGCCCGCTCCAACGATTGAGTAGATGAATTCCTTGTTGTGTGTAATGTCCTGGATCGTGACGACTGTGCCCACAGAAACATGTGAACTGTCAATGCTGGCGGTGTCGATGACCTTTGCCCGGGAGAATTGGTATTCCAGCTCCATGATCTTGCTTTCAAGCTTGGCCTGGTCTTCTTTCGCCGCAGCATATTCGGCGTTTTCACTCAAGTCGCCGAAAGATCTGGCCTCTTCGATCCTTTGGGCTATTTGGATACGTTCTTCACCGCGAAGCTGCGCCAGTTGATTTTGAAGTTTTTCATATCCTTCCTGCGTCATCAGGATGACGTCGTCATTGTGCTTATGTTCAGCCACTTTTATACCTCCGGTCTATAGTTTATTTACACAGCGCTGAAAGCGTTGTTTTGTCGCCCGTAATTCTAACAGAATTTTTAAGTCTTTGCGAGTGGTCGCAAAAATTTCAGATAAGGAACTTTTTGATGAACAAAACGATGAAGAATGAAAAGAACGTCCTTACTCCTGCTCAGGAGAAGAAGAGGGTACTCAGAGTCCGTCAACATACGTCTGCCGTTCGCACAGGGGCGCGGCCAGTCTCTTCAGCTTCGCGCTTGAGCCGAAAGAAGCCTTCGCTTGGAAAGCTGAAGTTCATTCCGCTCGGCGGCCTTGGCGAGATCGGCAAAAATATGTATGCCATCGAGTATGAGAACGACATCGTCGTCATCGATGCCGGGCTGATGTTTCCCGATGAGGAAATGCTGGGTATCGATTACGTGATCCCTGATATTTCGTACCTTGAAGAAAACCGCTCAAAAGTGCGCGGTATCGTGATAACGCACGGACATGAGGACCATATCGGCGCGCTGCCTTTTGTGCTTGCCAAGCTTGACGTGCCTGTATACAGTGCGCGCCTGACGTTGGGCATGATTGCCGCTAAGCTGCAGGAGGCAATGCCGCGTTATCAACCCCGCCTGATCGAGGTCGCGGCGGGAGAACGTATACGACTTGGAGTATTTTCTGTTGCTTTTATCTCTGTCTGTCATTCGATACCGGATGCATTGGGGATAGCTGTAGAAACGCCTCTCGGTACGGTTCTCCACACCGGTGATTTTAAGATCGATCCCACACCTGTTGATAATCATGTAACGGATTACGCTGCTTTTGCCGAATTGGGCAGGCGTGGTGTGCTGCTGCTTGCTTCTGATTCGACGAACGCCGAACGCGAAGGTTTTACCAAATCCGAAAAATCTTTGACCGGCGCGATCGACAGCCTTTTGCGTAAATATCGCAACCGCCGCGTCATCATTTCAGCTTTTGCCAGCAATCTGCACCGGGTACAGCTCGTGCTCGATGCGGCGGTGCGTTTTAACCGCAAAGTCGTATTTGCCGGGCGCAGTATGGTAAACAACGTCGATCTGGCGATCCGTCTGGGGTATCTCAGCACTGATCCTGAGACGATCGTGCCGCTTGCCGAGATGGATTCATATCCTGATAACAGGCTTGTGATCATGACTACGGGCAGTCAGGGAGAACCATTCTCTGGTCTGGTTCTGATGAGCAAAGGCGAACATCACCGCGTCAAACTGAACAGCAAAGACGTGGTGGCGCTTTTTGCCAATCCCATCCCAGGCAATGAAAAACTGGTGAGCAACACGATCAACAGGCTCTTTGAACTGGGCTGCGAAGTGCTGTACGGCCGCGAGGCTGGACTGCATGTTTCCGGTCACGCCTCGCGTGAGGAGCTGAAAATGCTGCTCAGCCTGGTGCGTCCGAAATATTTTGTGCCAGTTCACGGAGAATATCGTATGCAGGTGCGTCATTCTCAGCTGGCCGAAGAAGTTGGTGTGCCTGCAAAGAACATTTTTATCATGCGGAACGGCGACGTGCTCACCCTTACGGAAAACAGCGCAGATCTGAAGACGAGGGTGCAGGCAGGCGCGGTCCTTGTAGACGGTATGGCGCTTGGTGAAAAAGAGGGTTCGATCCTGAAGGAGCGTCAGGAGCTTTCAGAGAACGGTGTACTCGTCGTTTCCGTTGTCCTTGATAAGAAAGGGCGTATTGTCGATGAGCCGCGTTTTGAAACGTATGGCCAGATCCATTTCAGGGATGCCGAAGGGATACGTCAGGAGTTCTCTGAAGTTGTCCGTCGTGCTCTGAAGCACGAGTCGTCCGCAGATGACGAGCTGTTAAAGAAACAGATCACTCTTCGCTGCAAGGAGCTTTTGCGCAAGTATCTGCGCAGCGCTTCAGCGGTTTTGCCGATCATAACCAGGTTGAGCTGACGGCAGGTTGCGATAGTCAGACAGCGTGGTTCACTGCTGTTCGTCGTTTATGAATGTTGAATGTATGTGAAGGACGGTGCGATCATGAGCGAATATACTTCCAGCCTTGCGCAGGGACTGATCCAGGGGCTAACGGAATATTTACCTGTCAGCAGTTCCGCGCATTTGATGATTTGGAGGCAGCTGACGGGGAGTGCTTTAACGGGACTCGCCTTTGATCTTTTGCTGCATTTGGCGACAGTTGCCGCGACGATGGTTTACTTTGCCAAAGATATTGTCGAACTTTTGTGGGGATTTTTTTCAAGTTTCAGGCTTCCGGTCGGTGAAAAAAAAGAAGGCTGGTACTTTGGCTGGTCGGTGATTCTGGGTTCGATCCCGACGGCAGTCATGGGGCTGCTGCTGAAATCGAAAGTAGAAGCAGCGGGGCAGTCTCCTGTTTTTGTCGGTGTTGCTCTGCTTTTGACCGGCATTATCCTTCTTTCTCTTTCTTTTATGTATCCCGGTACCAGGAAGATTTGCGTTTCTATCGGCCTTGCTGTGGGATTTGCTCAGGGGCTTGCGGTATTTCCGGGCATCTCTCGTTCGGGAACGACTCTTGCGGTAGGCATCCTCTGCGGCTTGAGCGCGGACGAAGCGTTTCGCTTTTCCTTTTTGCTGTCGCTGCCGGCAATAGCAGGGGCTGCGCTTTTAGAGCTTCGCCACTATGATGGGGTGCTTCCGGCAGGCTGGCTGGCGGCTTTGGGCGTGGCGTTCGTTTCCGGTCTGGCGGCGCTCTTTGTGGTGCGCCGTCTTGTAACGAGCGGCCGGTGGCGGTATTTTGCTCTGTATTGTCTGGCCGTGGGCATGGGCGTACTGATTTTTCTGCGATGAAAAACACGCGCATCATCCTTGCTTCGGCAAGTCCCCGCCGTAAGCAATTGTTAGAACAGCTTGGCTGGCATTTTGAGATCGTCGTCCCGGATGTCGACGAACGCGTTTTTGGGGGCGAGCGCCCCGAAATATTAGTGAAACGTCTTGCGGCATTAAAGGGCCAAGCCGTTTCTCAAATGGTGCCAGAGGCTCTTGTTATTGCTTCCGATACTGTCGTCGTTTCTCCCGAGGGCGTCGTTTTCGGAAAGCCGAAAGATGAGGCCGAGGCTGCGGCAATGCTCAAAGAACTGTCAGGGCGGAGCCATTGTGTTTACAGCGGTCTGGCCCTGTACAGAAACGGCGCTTTTTGCTGCGGCCATGCAGCCACAAAAGTCACGTTCCGCAGACTTTCTCCTGATGACATTGCCGGTTACCTCAAAAGCGGGGAATGGCGCGGCAAGGCCGGTGCGTATGCGATTCAAGGATTGGGGAGCCTGCTTGTCGATTCACTGGATGGGGATTACTATTCGGTGGTTGGTTTGCCTCTGTCGCTTCTTGGCCATTTGCTGGAAGATTTTGGGTTTTCTTTGAGTCAGTTGTGGGAGGAGTGAGCTCATGAAAAAAAGGTTATCCGCGTTTGGGTGCCTGATCCTTATTACCTTGGTGCTGGCCGCGCCTGGACTGCTGTGGCGCCATGCGCAGGAACGCGAGATGCGTTCGTCGTTGATCCTTTTCGATTTACTAGAGCTTCACGCCGTGCGGGGCGATGATCCGGAAAAGTGCTTTGAGAGACTGATGTCGGCAGGCGTTTCCGCATTCCTCGCTCCAGAGTTCACGGCTGAAGAACTGCAAAAGGGAGTTGTGGAAAACGTTGCGGTCTGTTTGGTCTCCGCACTGCCGCAGGAAGTTGCCAGCAGGTTTTCTTCTCTGCGCGGAACGGCGGTAGTTCTGAAAGATGCCGAGATCGCGCCGCTTCAAATCGAATATCTTCGGAGACGCTTTGCAAACGGAGAAGACTATTCTGTCGGCGGTGCAACGTATTTCCGCATTCCTGCCAGTTATGCACAGCTGGAGAAGTCGGGCGTGCTTCCTGACCTGGCTTCAATGCGTTACCTTTCTGATGCTGGTGTGCCCCTTGTTTACGCGCCCTCGCTCGGGTACGGCAGCACTCAGGAAGAAGTTATAGCCGGACTCACATTCATGTGCGCGCAGTTTCCCAGTATCAAAGCACTGTGTCCGTCGGGAGAGGTCGCTTCCAGTTATTCTCATACAGCCTATCTCAGTCAGTTCGTGAAAGAACACGGGTTGTTGATGGCACAGACCGAGTTTTCCCGTCAGATCGGCGCGGCGCGACAGGTCGCTTCTTCGTGGCCCAATATCGTTTCTCTGCATGGTGTGGATCGCAAGGAAGTGCTCAAAAGGACCATTGCGCGTCCGATCATGCTGAATCGGCTGTATCGTGCCGCCGAAGAACGCGAGGTACGTTTGCTCGTCCTTCGTCTTGATCCGCTTCGCGCCCTGGCTGCCAACCTTGATTCATATTGTGCTGACGTACAATCTCTGCGTTCCCGTCTTGACAATCACGGTTTTGCCCGCCTGTGGCCGACTGCAGCTCCTGCGGTACACCGAGTCTGGCCTATCCTTTCTGCTTTGGGGTTGAATATCCTTCTGCTTGCGCTCGCGTTGCGTTGTTTTGAACGCTTTTGCGAACGGACATTTTTCACAGATATAAGATCGACTTTAGTTATTCTGGCGGTTGCGCTTATTTTGACGGGGCTGTCATTTTTTGCGGGAAATATAACGCGTTTGAGCGGCGCATTTGCGGCGGCACTGCTGGCTGCAGAGGCTTCTTTGATGGCTATGGATAATTGGGAAGTACCTATCAGAGGTGCTGTGCAGTCGTTCATCCTTGTGTTGTGCGGCGGGCTGGTGGTCGCTTCGTGTTTCTCGCAGCCGCTTTATATGTACAGGATCGCTACGTTCAGTGGCGTCAAACTCAGCCTGCTTCTGCCACCTGTGCTGATTCTGTTGATCGATCTGCGTCGACGTGAACATCCGGAATCATTGAGCGAGCTCCTGACAAGACCTCCGCTTTGTGGAGAACTGGCGCTTGCGGGCGGAATTTTGTTGGCCGCGCTCGTGATGCTGCTTCGCAGCGGCAATTACGGCTTTGTGTCAACCTCCGAAATCGTCTTCCGCGATTGGCTGGAGAAGATCCTCGGCGCTCGCCCTCGCACTAAGGAATTCCTGATCGGTTATCCGGCGCTCGTTTGCTGGTACTACCTCAAGAAAAAGGACCTTTGGGCGCATTGGCGCGAGATCCTTCGCCTTGCTGTTTCAATGGCGTATACTTCTGCTGTCAACAGCTTTTGTCATTTTCATACGCCGCTGACGATGACTTTGCTGCGCGGCTTCAACGGCTGGTGGATCGGCCTTTTGTCTGGCGTCGTTATCCTTGCTTTAGCCGTCGGCGTGGCAAAACCTCTCTATCGTCGTTTACGTGGAACTATCCTTTAACATGTCTCGTCGATGGAAAGTACTCCTGTGCGGTTATTACGGTATGGGAAACTGCGGTGACGAGTTCCTTGCCGCGGCTGTGTTGAGTCTGCTGGAACGCTGCGGCGTCGACCGCAGCCATGTCGCGATGCTTTCCGGAAATGTCATGGAAAGTGAAAAAATCCATGGCGTCTGTTCATTTGATCGCTGGTCGTTAAAAGAAACCGCTCAGGCCGCTAAAGACAGCGAAACATTTCTGCTTGGCGGTGGCGGTATCTTTCAGGACAGCAGCAGCTTTATCAGTCCGTGGTATTATTGGTGCGTGATGAAGATCGCCGCTCTTTGCGGCTGCAAAGTTTGGGCAGTGGGGCAGTCGGTCGGGCCTCTGAATCATTGCGTGAATCGGATGATCGCGCGCAATGCTTTTTCCGATTGTAAATATGTTTCATTGCGCGACGCGCATTCTCATGATTTTTTAGGGGGGCGCGGTGTGTTGTGTGACGATCTTGTCCTCACGCTCCCAGATGAAAAGATTTCTGCTCAAAAAGAGAACGTACTTGTAAACTTTCGACCAGCCGGCGGGCTTGAGCGAGCTGCGGCCAAAAGTTTTTCTGCATCGTCGTGGAGCCACGGGAAGAAAATTGTCGGTGTTGCGATGAGTCAAGAAGACGTCACATTGATGGAAGCTATGCAGCACGAGGAACTGCTGCGTCTTGACGAGCTTTATCTATGCAATACCCTTAATTGGCAGAGTATCTTTTCAATGGGCGCTACTGCTTTTGGGATGCGGCTCCATTTCGGGGTCTTGTGCCTTAAGCGCGACATTCCGTGCACTCTTGTTCCGTACGATCCTAAGGTGAGTGATTTTGCCATTCGCTGGGGCGGCGGCATGTGGAACGGGGCTTTTGACGCTCCACGGCCGTGGAATCATCGTTTTCTTCTCGACAAAGCCGTTCAGACAACGATCCATACATTTCAGGATGGTCTTAACAGAGTAATGAACGTTTAAATGTGGTATCATAGACGTTGGAACTAAAAACTGCGGGAGGTGTCAGACCATGGAGATCCGGCTCAACGGATTGACCAAAATATTTCCTCCGAATATACCGGCGCTCAGCGATATCCGACTTCATATCGCTGAGGGCGAATTTGTCTATTTGATCGGAACGACCGGCTCTGGTAAAACAACGTTGATGAGGGTTTTGACGCGTGAGGTTTTGCCGACGCGCGGGCAAGTGATCATCGACGGCAAAGATCTGAAAAGGCTTTCTTTGTCCAGCCTGCCTTATTTCCGCCGCGACATCGGCGTTGTTTTTCAGGATTATAAATTGCTCCCGTATCTGAGCGCATGGGAAAATGTCGCTTTTGTTCTGGAGGCATGCGGGGTGCCCCGTTCCGAGACGCGGGAGCGTACAGATATCGTGATCGATAAAGTTGGATTATGGAACCGTCGCAATCTGCGCCCTGATCAGCTTTCGGGCGGCGAGCAGCAGCGCGTCGCGATAGCCCGTGCGATCGTCAACGCGCCGCGCCTGTTTTTGGCTGACGAACCAACCGGTAATCTTGACGTTCATACAGCTGACTATGTTATGAAACTTCTGCTTTCAATCCACGCTGCAGGCACGACGGTGATTGTTGCGACGCACGATCAGCATCTTGTGGATACATACCGCCAGAGGGTCGTAGAGCTGCACATGGGGCGACTCGTCCGCGACGAGAGAGAGGGGAGGTACAGCATCAGTGGGGACGTTTAGATATACTGTACGTGACACGTGCCGTTTGTTTTTTCGTCATTGGGGGTTGAGCCTTCTGACGCTGTTTACGGCAGCTTCGGTGTTTTTTCTGGTTGGTGGCTGCTCTCATCTTGCTCTGTATGCGAGAAAAATCTCTCAAAACGTCCACGGCAGTCTGATCGTGCAGGCGTATTCGCCGACAGAAAACGGCGCAGGAAATGTGCGCGACGCCCTTGCGAATAATGCCGAAATCGAAGAGATCCGACTGGTTTCCCCGCAGGAGGCGCAGGAAGTGCTGCGTGCCAAGCTGGGGGCACAGGCGCAGTCGATGCTGCCGCCCGGAGAGATCCCGTTGCCATGGACGATCGAGATCAAACTCCGTCATTCTGATTCTGCAAATGCGATCGTAAAACGACTTTCCGGCATGACAGATATCGAAGATATTATGTATGCGGGCGCCCTGGCGGATCGTTTGACGCGGCTCTCATCGTTGATAACCAGAGTGGCGCTGACGATCCTGGTTATTGCCCTTCTTGTCAGTGGACTTGTTTTTTATAATATGATCCGTATCAGTATCTATTCGCGTCGACAAGAGATCTCGGTTATGCTGCTGGTTGGCTCGACACGGTCGTATGTTGCCTCGCCATTTGTCCTGCACGGTATGATCCTGGGCCTGTTGGGGGCGGTCATGGCTGTTATGCTGCTTCATTACGGAGAAAGTTATTTTGTCGAAACGATCGACGAGGTATTGCCGTTTTTGAACGTTCACCTGCAATGGCGCGAAGTACTGGCGCTCAACGAAGTCCTGCTTTGTGCGGGGCTCCTGATGGGCTGGCTGTACAGTTTCCTTGCTGTAAGGCGTTACATTCGCGCGGCGGCTAAACCTTTATAGGGCTGTCTGCACATGCTAAAGAGATTCCAGAATGTCGCCGCTGTTTTTTTTCTGGGGGTTATTTTTGTCGTGCCTGCTTTGGGGGCTGACATCGACGATAAGATCAGCGAACAGAAAAAGCAGCTGGCGCTTTTGAACAAGCGCGTGCAGTATCACTCAAAAGAGCTTGCTCAGGCCAAAGTCAAAGAAAAAAGCTATCTGCGTGAGTTGTCGAAATTCGATCACCGGGTGAAACAGACTGAGGCTCAAATCGAGCTGCTGGATCTGCAAATAGAAAAAAATGAGGACGAGATCACTCGTCTTGCTCAAGATATTGCTGCGCACACTGAAAAGATAACCACCCTCAAGGAGATGCTGGCAAAACGCTATGTCGCTATTTATAAATATAGTGGTGTCTCTGACCTGAACGTGATCCTTTCAGCGTCTGACGTGGCCGATCTGGGCAACCTTACCTATTTGATGAAGCGTCTCAGCCGTCAGGACGAACACGCTCTGGAAGAACTGCGTTCGGAAATACTGGCTCTGGAGAATGATAAGCTCCGTCAGGAGAAGGCGCAGGGCGAGCTGCTGATGCGCAAACGAAACCGCGAGCGCGAACGGGAAAGCAATACTCGTGCCAGCGCGCAAAGGCGTGAACTTTTGGAGCGCCTCGACAAAGAGAAGCATGTACACATTGCGGCGATGAAGGAGATTGAGGAGGACCAGCGAGCTCTCCAGAAAAAGGTCGATGAGCTGATCAAAAAACGAGCGGCCGAAAGAGCTGCTCAGAAAAAGGCCAACCCCAATACGCCAATCGTCGCGCATAAGGGTAAATTTGAGTGGCCTGTGCCCGAGCGCCGCATCACCAGCAATTTTGGCATGCGTATCCATCCGAAGTTTAGAACAAAAAATCAGCATTCGGGGATCGACATTGGCTCGCCCAAGGGAACGCCGATCAAAGCGGCCGGAGCAGGAGAGGTTATCTTTACGGGGTGGCTGCGCGGATATGGTCAAGTCGTTATTATCGATCATGGTAACGGGTATTCGACCGTTTACGCGCATATGAGCAAGATACTGACCGATGAAGGAAGATCCGTCAAAACTGGGACTGTGATAGGACAGGTAGGACAGACGGGCGTCGCTACGGGGCCGCATCTTCATTTTGAGGTGCGCGTCAACGGCAAGGCGCAAAATCCTTTGAAATATCTCTAAATGTTTTAAGATTGTTTTCCCTTGGGAGGATTTTATGAAAAGATTGAAGCAATGTCGGGATATCATTCTGGGACTCCTTGTAGGCGTGCTGGTTACCTCGTTTATCTCCGCTGTTCATGCCGATAAGGCAGATTTTCTGCAGGTCGCGCCCTTTTCTGCCGATTCGCTTTGGCTGCTCAAGCAGGCGCGGGTGATCATCGAAGCCTATCAGGTCGATGCCGCCAGCAATGATGTGCCGGAAAGCGATTTGGTGCATGGAGCAATGCGCGGTATGCTCAACGCGTGGAAAGATCCCTACACGCGTTTTCTCGATCCCGAGCAGCTGGAAGAAGAGCGCACGTCATTGGAAGGCTCGTTCGGTGGTCTCGGGATCAATATCGCCAGCCGTGACGGGAAGATTCTCGTTATCAGCCCTATCGAAGGAACGCCGGCTGATCGTGCCGGACTGCGTCCTATGGACGAGATCGTTCGCGTCAACAACGACATCGTCATCGGTTGGGAACTTGATAAGGTCGTCAAGCAGCTTCGCGGCGATCCCGGTACAGAAGTGACGATCGGTATCCGCCGCTCCAACTCGACGAAGCTGCTCGATTTTAAGATCGTTCGTGATATTATCAAGATTGAAACGGTCAATTCAAAAATGCTCAAGGATAAGATCGGGTACATCCGTCTGCGTCAGTTTATCAAGACAAGTGCACCCGATGTTGGCAAGGCAGTCATCAAGCTCAAGAATGAAGGCGCACGGGGGCTGATCCTCGATCTCCGCAATAACGGCGGCGGACTTCTCGATTCGGCGCGCGATATTTGCGATCTGTTTATTGACGGCGGTCTCGTCGTTTCGACGAAGGGGCGTGTCGATTCGGCCAATGAAGAATTCTTTGTCAATGAAGGCGTTCTGACGAAACTGCCGCTTGTTGTCCTCATCAATGAAGGCAGCGCCAGCGCTTCGGAAATCGTCTCGGGTGCTTTACGCGACCGCAACGGCACGCTCCTTGTGGGCGCGAAGAGTTTCGGCAAGGGGTCGGTGCAGGTATTGTTCAACCTTTCAGACGGTTCTGGAATGTTCGTGACGACAGCGCGTTACTTTACGCCAAACGGTGTCAAGATCGACCATGTCGGCCTGTCGCCGGATATCTTTGTCAAATCGGTGTGGAGCGATGAGGAACTTGGGGCTGCCGTTTCTGGCGATGAGGTCAGCCCCGTGTCGCGCGACGTATCGGCAGACTTGAAAATTTCTGCTGATAACGCGCCCCAAAAAGCAGAACGTCGCGATCCTCAGCTGGAAAAAGCACGTGCGACGGTGCTTCGTCTTATTGCCGGCGAGAAGCCGGAAATGCTGCGTGAGCCTGAACCGAAGGTGAAGTCGGCTGATATAGCCGTGCTTTCTGGTGATGCGAAGACTGATGCTGCGCCTTTGTCAGCTGATGTTTCAGCGGATGTTTCTCCGCTGAAGGAGAAATGAGGCAAAGATTTTTTCTGGCGGCGGTCCTTGCAATTTTGGTTGCATTCGTTTCCTGGTCGGCGGCGGAATCGCTCAAGGTACTTTTTGCTCAAAAAAAGGTAAATCTGTCTCCAGCGCGGAGCGTTTCGCTTTCAACCGATATCGAAGAGCGTTCCGGTGCCCAATTTGAGCAGGAGTTCCTGCAAGTTGCAGATGGAACCGGTTCTTTGAACAAACAGAGCAGCGGAATCTTGAATGAACAGGAACCATCGGCTTTGCATGGGAGCAAAGACGATGATGATGACAACGTGCCCAGGCTGGCACTGATTATCGACGATTTTGGCTATAACAAAGCCGTTGCTGCGAAGATCTTGAAAATGAAGCTCACGGCCACCTGGGCGATCATCCCAACCGCACCGCACAGTGTGGCAATTGCTGAGATGGCCGAAAAGAACGGTCAACCGTTTATTTTGCATGTGCCGATGCAGGCTCTTGTCGATAAAGAGGGTTCGCAGGAGTATGTTATCGGCACGGCCACGCTGGCAGAAAAAGTAGCATCTTTGCTGGCGGGATGGCATAAGCTTTTTCCGGCTGCGCTTGGTGCGAATAACCACCGCGGTTCAAAAGCGACATCTGATGCGGCAACGATGAAACGTTTTATGAAGGCGATTGCGGCTGTTGGTTGGGGATTTGTCGACAGTTATACTTCCCCAAGATCGGTGGCAAAGAAAACGGCAGAAAAGTATCATGTCCCCGTCATTCGTAACGACGTGTTTAATGATGGTACGACAGATGTAAAAACGATGCAGCGCAATTTTTCCCGGGCGCTCCGTCTGGCGCAAAAACGCGGTAAAGCTGTGGCGATTTGCCACGCACGGGAAAAGACCTTGCCGGTCCTTGCAGGTTTGAGTACGCTTGACACTGGGCCTGTCAAACTTGTTACAATCGACGCGATGTGGGAGCGGCATAAAGTCCCTAAGGAGGAAAAACGATGAATGGTAAGATCGATGTGCTCATCGGAGCGCAGTGGGGAGACGAAGGAAAGGGTCGAGTGGTCGACTCTATCGGTTCTAAAGTTGATATTTTTGCCCGTTACCAGGGCGGAGCAAACGCCGGGCATACTGTATATGTCGACGGCGAAAAGTATGTCTTTCGTCTTTTGCCTTCCGGAATGTTGTATCCAGGCAAGACCTGCATGATCGGTAACGGCGTCGTCGTCGACCCGGAGCAGCTGTTAAAGGAATTGGGCGAACTCCGCGAGAAAGGCAAGGATCGCGCCTGTCTTCGTGTCAGTGGCGCCGCGCATGTCGTAATGCTGTATCATAAGCTTTTCGACCAACTCCAGGAAGAATCGCGGGACAGTGAACATAAGATCGGCACCACGGGGCGTGGTATCGGTCCGTGCTATGTCGACAAGTATGCGCGTATCGGTATCAGGGTGGAAGATCTGCTTGATGAGCATGTCCTTCGGGAGAAACTGGGCGTCGCGCTGGCAGAAAAGAATCGGATCCTTTCCGGCGTATACGGCCGTGAGCCGTTAGCGATCGATCCGATCTATGAGCAGGCAATGCAGTGGGGCAAGCTCATTGCACCTTATGTGGCCGACGTTTCGGTGGAGCTTTGCGAAGCCCTTGAAGGCGGTCAGAATGTTTTGTTTGAGGGAGCGCAGGGCACACTGCTCGATGTCGATCACGGCACGTACCCCATGGTGACCAGCTCTAATCCCGTCTCGTCGGGCGGCTGCATCGGCGTCGGTATCGGCATGAAATATGTCGACCGCGTTATCGGCGTGGCGAAGGCGTATCTCACACGCGTGGGTTCCGGCCCCTTCCCGACGGAGGATTTCGGCGCCGACGGCGAAGAGATCCGCCGTCGCGGAGGAGAGTTTGGCGCCGTTACTGGTCGTCCGCGCCGTTGCGGCTGGCTTGATCTTGTCGCGTTGCGTTATGCGGTGCGCGTGAACGGATTGACGTGTCTTGCGATCACAAAGCTGGACATCCTCACGGGGTTTGACGAGATCAAAGTGTGCAACTTGTACAAATCGGGCGAAATGACGCTCGATCACTTTCCTTCCGCGATCGCCAAGCTGGCGAAGGTTGAACCTGTGTACTACACGCTGCCCGGTTGGAAGGAAGACATCTCCGGGGCGCGCAAGTTCGAAGAGCTGCCCGCCAATGCTCAGGCTTACATCAAGCACATTGAAGAAGTCACCGGCGTGCCCGTCGTGCTGATCGGCGTGGGCCCCGACCGCGAACAGCTCGTGCTGCGCGGGCTGTAAACGAATACACTAAAAAAAGGAGCCGCTTGCTCAGTTTTGAGGAGGCGGCTCCTGTTTTATGCTCTGTCCATTTAGGAGAAACGTGTTGTTATTGTTATTCCCAAAGTAATACTCAATCCAAACCGAAAGGTAAAAAAAAACTTTTGGGATGGGACTATGTGTTCGCTCGACATTTGCGGCTGCTAGAAGACGCGAGGTCGCTCACAGAGAGCTGACCCTAAGTGGATATTATTCTATGTGGATATTATTCACCGTTTTATTCGAAAACCGAGTTAATCCGAGTTTAGTATATGTACGGGGAAATTTTCATCGGCATTCGGGCTGGCGATGACACGGACCCTCGTAGTATTTATTCCTTCTGGTTAGGCTATGTTTGGCAGCAACATCTAATCAGAATTTATTTATGCCATTGTAAGAACTTAGCTTATGTAGAATTATCGTGTCACTTTCCTATGCTATAATCGTGCGGATAGTATTTGATCTCATGACAAACAGGAGGCGGGCCGCAATGAAAAAACAAAAGGAACTTGAACTCCTTGCTCCTGCCGGCACGTGGGCCGCTTTGGAAGCGGCTGTATACGCCGGAGCCGACGCCGTTTATCTTGGCGGCACACATTTTGGCGCACGCGCCTATGCCGATAATTTTGATAGAGACGAACTACAGAGGGCTGTCGCCTTTGCTCATTTGTACCATGTGAAGATTTATGTGACGGTTAATATCCTTGTCGACGACGGCGAGTTGAAGGATCTTGCCGGTTATCTTGTTTTTCTCAATAACATTGCCGTTGATGGGATCATCGTTCAAGATATGGGCGTCGTTCGGCTGGCTCATGCCCTGGTTCCCGATCTGCCCCTTCACGCCAGCACGCAGATGACGATTACCAATTCGGCGGGGGTGCGTTTTGCGCGTCAATGCGGTCTTGTCAGGGCTGTGCCGGCTCGCGAGCTGTCGCTGAGCGACTTGAAAAAAGCTGCACAACAGGGTATCGAGATCGAAGGCTTTGTTCACGGCGCCCTGTGCGTCTGCTACTCTGGGCAGTGCTTGATGAGCAGCCTGATTGGCGGTCGCAGCGGCAACAGGGGCAGCTGCGCGCAGCCCTGCCGTATGCCGTATTCTCTTGTCGATGAGGACGGAACAAATGTTCTGGCCGGGCACGGCGTCGGACCTTACCTTCTCAGCCCCAAAGACCTGAGTACTCTCGACCTGCTTCCCAAATTGATCAAAAGCGGTGTCTGTTCGTTTAAGATCGAGGGGCGCATGAAGCGTCCGGAGTACGTTGCGATTGTCGTTGACGCTTATCGAAGGGCGATCGACAGTTGGCGGAGTGGCTCATTTAGCATAAGCTCGCAAGACAGGCAGAGTGTTGAGCAGATCTTCAACCGAGGCTTTACAACGGCGTATCTCGAACGCAAACCGGGCAAGACCATGATGAGCGATAAGCGTCCTGATAACCGCGGCCTGAAGATCGGTATCGTTGCAGCTGTAGACCGCGTGCGAAAAAGAGCGGAGCTGGTGTTGCAAAAGGAGCTCGCTGTTGGTGATGGAGTGGAGTTTTCGTCTAAAAAGGGCGAGGCTATCGGTGCGACTGTGAACGCTGTCATCGAAAACGGGCGCGAGGTGCGGCATGCCGCTGCCGGAAGCCTGGTTTCTGTCGCTGCGCCGCTGCGCGTGCAGCCGAGAATGGACGTGTATAAGTCGCTTGACGTTGCGTTGATGGCGCGGGCGCAGACGTTTTTTGGCGAAAAAAATAAACGGCGGATCCCGGTCAGCGTACATGTTACGGCTCGGCTTGGCGAAACGTTGACTGTAGA
>Ga0129306_1001456_pt1 | contig 26673 bp, 45 predicted proteins | sample P827metagenome_FD_94438 | JGI IMG/M metagenome (GOLD analysis project Ga0129306, IMG submission 94438) | Capybara group fecal microbial communities from Wisconsin, USA - P827 metagenome | ecosystem: Host-associated > Mammals > Digestive system > Large intestine > Fecal | place: USA: Wisconsin...
GTATTTTTATATTTTTTTATGTGGTTTTATAGTGATTTTATATATTTTTTTATGTTGTTTTATATTACTTTAATAGTATTTATGTATTGATTATTCTATTGTTTTTATTGATATAATATAGTTTTATCTATGGTTTACATATATTATAAATTGTTTATTTATATGTTATCGTATGCAATTTTATTATTGTCATGGTGGTTTTATGTGATTTCTATGTTTGTGTATATAAAAAGCTGTATTTTTTTACTATGTTTATCGATTAAATGTAAATGTTTTTATATGTTTTTTATATCTCCCTCTATAAAAACAAAATAAAAAGAGAGGTGTTTTTCCTCTCTTTTTTATGCTCTTTCTAGTGCTAACAATGCACGTGCCATGTCATATTTAGTGATATTATACCAACTTCTCTTACTTCTATCTGTTTTATCTGTGATAATGATTTGGTCTGTTTCTTTGTTACCATACATGACTAGGTTACCTTTACTAGCAAGCTCATAGCCATAATTATTAGGTTGATTTTCTAGCTCTTTGAGTTTAGCTTCTGCTGCTTCCATTTTTGTATTAATTGCTTCTTGGTAAGTGTCATAATCATATTTAACAACCACAAATGTATTTCCGCCTGCTAGAATTTCATCCGAATACTCATCATAACTAACTACTTCAAACGCTTCACGTACAACTGCTTCAATTTGCTTAATTGGTAACATTACATCTTTTAAGGTTACTCGGATAACACTTTCGTAACCCTCAATTGAGCAACGAACACTAATTTTTTTAGTGTTAATACCGTTTTCTTTAATAACTTTTTTAACTTCTTTTGCGTTTACCATGATTAAACACTCCTTTGTATTAATTTCTTTATCTTTATGATTATATTATAGTACATACACTATAATATGTCAAGCCTTTTTTAGAAAAAAAGTTTATTTTTTTGTTAATTTTTAGCAAAAATCATTTGTATTTTGTCTCAAAATCAATTTTAAGCTATCTCTTTTACCGTGTATCGAATTTAAAACGTTTTCTGGTAGATTTATATTAAATTAGGTTAACCCCTCGTAAAAGAGCTTTTAAAGGGCTTTCACGCGCACCAAATAAAAAAGCAACAATTATCAATATAACTGTTACTTAATTTCTTTATTAATCTTCTTGCATTTCTTTTCTTAAGCGTTCTAATTCTTTTTGTTCTTGTGCTGTTGCTACTGTTTTACTCTCTTTTTGAACCCAGTCAGGGATATTTGTTACCTTTTTGCCCTCTTTAGCTTCTTTAGGTTTGGGGTATTGTGGTGGTATATGCTCAACGTTTGGAGCATTAAACTGTTTTATATTATCGTATTTATCTTCTATGAGGTTCTCTATCGGCTCTTTATCAAAATAAAATTCTAATCCAATCACCCTTGGGCGACCTCGTTCCCCTTTTGAATAAACTTTATCAACCTTAAAAAAATTATAATAATTACTTAGTTCATCAATTATTGGCTTTAAAACTCGTTCATCAATCTTTGACATTTTATAGCTTTTAGGCACATCTAACAACGCTTTAAATCTTTCAATACTCACGCGCCAATAACCTGTTGCCCTGAATTGTTTTAATCGCCGAAAACATTCTTGGGTGTAAGTGCTTTCAAACTCTGTGTAATCCAACAAAGCAAATTTTGTAAAGCCTCCTTCTTCTACTAAAGAATTTAGTACATACTTAAATTTAGGATTTACACTTACCTCGACAACTTCCTCTGTCGCCCCTTTGATTTTATAACCTGTAAATAACACAAATCTTTCTTTTTCTAATGGGTTATCTTGTATGCCTATTTTTAAATTTAGCATTTTATTATAGACTTCATCAAGCAGACGCACAAACTCCTTTTTATCCTGATAAGTGATATTTGCCAATTTTTGAATTTGCTCGAAAGACATGCTTATTGTCTCTTCTCCCTTGTCTTTTAAAGTAGCGCACATAGTAAAGAATAAATTTAATTCTCTTTTACTAAAACCTCTAAAAGAAACCTCGTTTACATCGTTAGTATATCTAACCGTTTCACGCATATAACTTCACCTCGGCTTTATTATATCATTTTTATTCTTTTTACTCCATAAGGGTCTTTAAATCACAAAATTTGGGTCCTTTAATCACAAAATTTGGGTCCTTTAATCACAAAATTTGGGTCCTTTAATCACAAAATTTGGGTCCTTTTACCCCTTTTCTTCCTTACAGCCCCAAGGAATTTCAAGTGCCTAAAATATAAGTAAAATATAATATAAAATATATATAAAATAAAAGGCTAGTCAGCCTTTATTCATTTCATTTGTTCCCGCAGTTTGGGTCTTTTAAACTCTCTCCCCTAGAGCTTCAAGGTTTTTCAGCTCTCTAAAATTATAAAAAAGGCTAAATCACTTATAAAAACTCTCCATTTTTGTAATTTTGTCAGTAAAAGTACATTTTTAGACCATTTTTCTACCCTTATTTATGTTTTTTTATAAAAAACGACTTTTTCTGCTCGGAGTTTGGGGCATTTAATACCTATTTTTACTTTTCGTGTTCTAAATTTGGGTTTTTTATTCTTTTCGTGTTGCGAACAAAAAGAAGCCTATAAACGACTTCTAAGAGTTATTATTTCTTCCTTTTCACCAAAAGCGTACCAACTTTTGTTGTTCCCTCGTTTGTTACTCGTCCGTTATCATGGATAGGTAAATATTCTTCTACGATATTGACCGTTAAATTATCAGCAAGCCTTTTTCTGTTTGCTTGGGCTAATTGAATTTGTTTTAAGACTTGCAAAACAGTATTGTGATAGCCTGTTCTTTGACTATTCCCACCTATGGTTAAACGGTCAGCTTGAGCGCACCCACTTGGTGTAAAATGGAGATACAAGCTATCAAAATAGGTGTTAGAACAAAAAGCTTGCGCTATTAAGTCAGTTTTTCTTACTTGTACCATTTTAACCATTCACCCTTTCTGTAAGTTTGCCATTAACATAAGCTAAGAAAATTGTTTCATAATTGAAAGCACCGTTTTTCTGAAAGACTTCATCAATGAATTGTACACATTCTTCTTCTGAGTAACACTCTCTTTCAAACGATTTGTCAGGGTATCTAAAAATCAAATACCACGTTTTAATAACTTTTTCGCTTTGATTATGAATTACTTTTGTATAAACAATTTGTTTATTTTGATATATGGTAAAAGTAACCACTTGATTTTGTTCTAGAAACATATCAGTAAGTTTTAAAGCTGTTGCTAGTGAACGGCAAGTTTTTTCTGTTTGGCTAGTTGCTACTTTATATCTTTCAAACATAGTAATTACCTCTCTTTGTATTAATTTCTTTATCTTTATAATTATATTATAGTACATGTACCATAATATGTCAAGTCTTTTTTAGAAAAAAGTTTATTTTTTGTTGGATTTTTAGCAAAAATTATCTGTGTTTTGTCTCAAAATCAATTTTAAGCTATCTCTTTTACCGTATATCGAATTTTAAACGTTGTCTGGTAGATTTATATTAAATTAAGTTAACCCCTCATAAAAGAGATTTTAAGGGCTTTCACGCGCACTAAACAAAAAAGCAACAATTATCGATATAACTGTTACTTGATTTCTTTATTCTATTTATTTTTGTGATAGAGAAGTGTAAAACTGATTATAGTCTTTTTGAGTGTATAGGTGTTTTTTGATTGATTTTTGTTTTATCCAAGTTTGTAACTCGGTCAGTTTTACTTTGAGAGTTTCTTGCTCTTTAAGTAAATCTACACCATAATCCAGAAAACCTAGCGGTTCTCTTTTCCCTAATACTATAATCGACCAATCGTTTTTTTCCTCAAGCACTAGCTTTTCACATGGTGAATAAATGTCTAACACTAGTTGAACGCTTTCAAAGTCAATATATTTAGTATGTACCCATTTGGTCTCTTGATTATTAATTGGCATACTATCAAAATCAGCAGTACTAGTTAGTTGTTTAACGGTATTAAGTATTTCAATTGCTGTATCGGTCATGATGATTGCCTTTCTGGTGTATTTTCACATTCTTTTTTTAAAGTTAAGCTTTGAGCATAGCTAGTAGTTATGTTCCGCTACAATTTAGCAAGCTCTGCTGTTTCTCGTCTATATAAAGCGGTTGTTATGACCGCTTGGTTTTAATATCAAATGTCTAAGCAAGTTCTTTAGCAAGCTTTTTAATATCTCCAAGATGTTCCCAGTTTGCTAAATCTGCCATAAATTCGTCAACGGTTACACGAATTTTCAGTTTTCCATTTACTTCAATTGCACCACTTTGCAAGTAAATTTTCTTGTCACTAGTTGTATTGTTGTTTGCTTGGAAACTAACAATAATACGAGCAAGTTGTAAATAAGTGATTGCCCAAGTGTAGTGTGTATCAGCGTAACCATTTAAAGAATCAATTAAATCATCCATTGTTTCAAATTGGTCTGTTAATACTTTGACTTTTCGCATGATTGATTTTTGAGTTGAACGACCATCTTCAAAAGCGTATCTGATTGTTTTGATTCCGTTAGCAATGTTTTTCATGTTATTTACCTCGTTTTCGTCTTAATTAACTTTACATTTATATTATAGTGCATGTACTATAATATGTCAAGTGTTTTTTCTCTTTTTTTAAACTTTTTTACAAAAAAATAAGCCTAAGCAAGGCTTATTTGAGGTGTTTACTAATGATTGCTTAAATAATATTACGCATTCATTTTCTTATCAGCAATAGCATCTGTCAAAGTCTGTGAGAAGTTTAATCCTAACTCACGCCCTAAAGTATCTGCCCAACGTGGAATAGTTAACGTCTTTTTAACAGGCTCTTGACTACCTAAATACTTGGCAACGTCAACTACTACCATAGAGATAAAAGACTTTCTAGGGTCATAAATTAACTCCATGTCCTTATCATCACGAAAAGGGTCATTATCAGCTAAAGATAGCGTATTGATAGCGGTAGGCACAGGAATATCACGCCCATTTTCAATATAATCAGCTAAGGTAACTCCTAACCAATCGCTAGCCATTGTCATAGCGTCCGCCATATTCTCTCCTTGTGTTGCTGAATATTCAAAATCTGGGAAAGTAACAAAGTAAGGAGCGCCTACTCCGTCTGTATCATCATAGTAAAATAAAGCTGGATAAGTGACAAGCATGTTAATACCTCCAAAACAACAAAGACAAGCAGAGAACTGCCATTATAACAGTCCTGCTTGCTTTTTGATACCCCTTTCGGTGTATTTGTTAATTTCACCGTGGGGAATGGTTATCGGTCGTTCGCCAGCTTTCTCAAGTTTAACGTGTGACCCCTTACCGCCTTTAGTTTTTGTCCAACCATTGGCGGTCAGTAACTTAACCATTTCTTTTTGTGTCATAGGCATAGCGCTTTTACCTCCTGACAATTATATTATATCACACGTGTAATACGTATTCAAGTATAAAATACTTTTTCTTGTTATTTGTGAAAACTTTTTTAAAATCCTATTTCTAATTAATTGTTTAAGACTATAAATCAATTAACACGCGCAAATCTCCCTCTCTTTTTACGTGTTTCGCACTTTAAATATAGTTGAGTAGATTTATACCTCTCAAAACTAAAAACGCATACAAGCGATTTTAGAGGGGAAATACGAGGTGCGTATAGTAAATACAAAAAAAGCACCCTTGGCGGCAACCGAGGGTGTTTTTCTTATGCGCTTATATCATCGAACTTTTAAGCACTTTTATTATACTAAATATAGTTTTTAGTGTCAAAAATAGCACCTTGCTTTAATTCGCAAGGTGCTATGAGATATATGCCGAATGCTATATATCGAACTTCTTCCTGAAACTATTATAACATAAGAGTTTCAGGAGAACAACTCCAACTTTCACGTTGTATCAAAAAACGTCCTAGCTTTTTTGCGAGCTACTAGGACGTTTCTATTGCGTATACTTTATGCTAAATGCATCCTCGAACTTTTACGCGACACCATTATTATACCAAATATAGTTTGTAATATCAAGAAAAGCACCCTAGCTTTTGGACGGCAGGGTGCTTTTCTTGTGTTAGATTTATACCAAATCTTACTTGTTGTTGCTCTTATTATATAATATAGAGCTTGTAATGTCAAAACAGTTAATCGCTAACTTCATTTTCCCCACACGTAACCATAAGGGCGACCTCTTTATCTAGCTCTCTCTTTTCATTTAGAAAGTTCTTTTTAAAGTCGTCATCTCTAAGTTATTCAGCAAGGTAATCATCAAATGTTACAGTCGCCATTTTGTGTGTACTCCATTTCTTTTATCAAAAAATCCTGATAAAAGTCAGGATAAAAATTATGAGAAGAATTAGGTTATTCGTGTTATTGATAACCTCAAAAAGTAAAACACCAAAACTTTAAATATCAAATACCTTTAAAGTTTGGTTGTGGTATATCATCATTCACCAAAATAGGACTTGATAACAGACGTAAAGAATTTCTTGTCTTTACTTGTTAAGGTCTTTTGGTTATAAGTTAGTTTGCTGTTGAGTATGTCAATAATTTCAGTCTCTTGGTTTTGATTAGGTGTTATGGTGATTTTAGGCACTACTACATTATCTGTTTTACCACGTAAAGAATCAGGAGTAACACCAAAAAAATCTGCTAACTTTTCGATTATCGGATATATTGGTGTTCTAACTCCATTCTCCCAATTAGAATAAGAATTTTGCCCTACTCGTAATCTGTCAGCTACTTCTGCTTGTGTTAAACCAGCATTTTTTCGTAAAAAGGTAAGCCGTTCTCCTAAAGTTTTTCCTTGGAAGTTCGCTAGTCTACTTTCATTGGGAGCACCTTGCAAAAGATAATCAATTGAGGTATTTAATACCTTTGCAATGAGTGGGAATTTATCAGGTGTTGGTTGCGTTCTTCCTTTCTCCCATTCAACATAAGCAGGTTGAGAGACATTCAACGCTTCAGCCATTTCTATTTGCGTTAGATTAGCCATTTTTCTAAGTTCTTTCAGTCTTTCAGGGAAAGCATTTTCTTGTGGAATTGCTTTTGCTATGGATTCTGTTTGATTATATCCTAAAAGATAATTAGGCGAGGTATTAAGTACCTTAGCTAACTTTTTAAGTGATTCTAAATTAGGCTCTCTACGTCCTGCTTCCCACGCTTGATAAGCTGGTTGACTTGTTCCTAATTTTATAGCCATTTCTATTTGTGTTAACCCTGTTAACTCTCTAACTTGTCTTAGACGTTCTCCAAAGGCAGTATTCGCTGTATTATCTAACTCTAAAGCACGCGCTTCTTCTTGTGGTACTTTATAAACTTCTTGTTTATCGTCAGTAAACTGTCTGACATTGGTTTCCCCCACCAGATAAGCAATCGTAACATCAAAATAGTTTGAAACCCACTTAAGAGCGTCTAAAGTAAGCGCGTGACTTCCGCCTTCTAAACTTGCATAAGTTTGCGTATCAAGACCTATTTTAGTTGCTACTTCTTCTAGTGATGAGCCTTCTTCTTCTCTAAGCTCCTTTACTCGTTTAGAAAAGGTGCTTAAAGGGTCTTTGTTAGTATTGCTTTCTTTAGGTTCATCTTCGCTATAAAGAGCTTTCTTACGTAAGATAAAGTGATAGATACTTTCTTTAAACTCCTCTTTTTGCTCTGGAGTTAAGTCTAGGTCTTTTATTGTTGCTTTAAATAGCTTATCCTCTGCTTCTAGCTCTATTGTTTCAATTTCTCTATTATTTGTTTCCCCTATAAGGTACTTAGGCGATACATTAAAGTATTCTGCAATATTGGTGATGGCTTCTATTTTTGGTTTTCTTTCACCTCTTTCCCAAAGACCGATAATTTGTTGACTAACATTAAGATTTTTAGCTAATTCTTGTTGTGTTAAATCAGTTTCAATTCTCAATTGTCTTAGGCGTTCAGGAAATACCGATAATTCTTTCTTTGGTTGTGTTTTTCCTAGCAAATAATCGGTTGACACATTAAAGAAATCAGCGAACTTCTCTAGGGTTTCTCCTTTAGGTTTTGTCCGACCAGTCTCCCATTGAGCGTAGGTTGGTTGTTTAATATCAAATGCTTCAGCCATTTGTTGTTGAGTAAGCTTAGCTTCAACTCTTAACTGTTTTAACCTTTCAGGAAATACTGACATTTTTTCTTCTGCTTGTGCCTTGCCCACTAATAGATAATCAATAGAAACATTAAAGTAATTTGCTAGTTTAATAAGACTTGGTTGCTTAGGGCGTTGTCGTCCTGTCTCCCAGAAAGCAATGTTTTGTTGAGTAGTTCCTACTATATCAGCAAGTTGTTGTTGCGTTAAATCAGCTTCTGTTCTTAGTTGTCTTAACCGTTCTGGGAAAGTACCACTATTAGTTTCTATAATCGCATTTGTTGTTTGTGGTTCACTAGTTCCATGCCATAAATAATCGTATGAAACATTGAATAAATCAGCAAATTTTTGAATAGTTTCTTTTTTAGGGTTGAGTTTTCCTGTTTCCCATTGGGCGTAAGCTGATTGGGTAATATCAAGGTGTTCAGCAACTTGCTTTTGCGTTAAGCCTGATTGTTCCCTTACCTCTCTTAACCGCTCTATAAATGTTTTATCATCTGATAATTGAGCGTGTGTTGATTGCTCTTTAAAAGCGCCATAATCTATCGTATCAGATTCACCAATAAGATAGCTAACCGAAACTCCAAAATAGCTTGCTAGCTTCTCTAAACTTTCTTTTGAGGGGCTTCTTTGTCCTTTTTCCCATTGCGCATAACTTTGTGGAGACGTCTTAAAATAATCAGCAACATCTTGTTGTGTTAAATGAGCTTCTTTTCTTAACCTTTTAAGGCGCTTAGCAAAACTCTCTGGACTTGTTTCTTGATTATTATATTGATTGCCCTTTTGCAAGATAAAGTTATAAATACTAGATTTAAACTGTTCTTCTTGTTCTGGGGTAAGTCCTAATTCTTTAACCTTATTTTTAAATAGGATTTCAGCTGATTCTAAAGGGCTTTCAAGACCTGCTAAATAAGCGTAAGAAACGTCAAAATAATCTGCTAGCTTTTGTAAGGTTTCTTTCTTTGGATTTTTTCTCCCAGATTCCCACGCTTGATAAGCTGGTTGAGTGATATTAAAATGCTCTGCCACTTCTTTTTGCAAAAGTCCAGCTTCTTTACGGGCGGATTTTAACCGTTCCGCAATAGTTTGTTCACTAGGCGCGTGAGATTGCTCTTTAGGAGTTGTTAGCCCTGAAAAATTCCTTATGCTCGTTTCTCCCAATAGGTAGCTAACAGATACATTAAAGAATTTAGCGAATTTTTCTAGTGTTGCTCCATTAGGCTTACGACCTCCGTTTTCAGTTCTTGCATATTGGGGTTGTGATATTTGCAATTTTTTTGCAATTTCTTTTTGTGTTAATCCAGCCTCTTTGCGTAAAGAGATAAGACGTTCCGTAAAACTAGCCGTTTCACTTTCATCATATGGTTGGGCATAATCCTCTGTTATCTTCTCTGTTGTAACCCCAAAGATATTAGCAAGCTTCATAATCGTTTCAAGGCGTGGGGTGTGTTGTCCGCTTTCCCAATACGAGTAAGCTTGTTTTGTTATTCCTAGTTGTTCTCCTACTTGCTGTTGTGTTAATCCTCGTTCTATCCGTAACCGTTTTAAATTGTCATTAATCATTAGTCACCTCTTGCATGTTTAATAATACGTGTTTAATCTCTCCCCAAAAGATAATCGATAGAAACGTTGAAATAGGTTGCGAGTTTTTCAAGATTTCTAGGCGTTGGTGTTCGGACGCCTTTTTCCCACTTTTGATAAGAGGGCTGACTTGTTTTTAAAGCTTTAGCAACTTCTATCTGCGTTAGTTGATTATCTTTTCTTAATTGTTTGATTCGTTCGCCAATTTCCTTAGTATCACGCGCACTTATTGACGTGTATCCTCTTTCATCTGTTTCACCAAGAAGATAGCTAACCGATACATTAAAGAAAGCAGCAAGCTTCTCTAAACTCTTTCTAGTTGGACTTCTTCTCCCACTCTCCCAAGACTGATAAGAGGGTTGGCTGGTACCGAAATAATTAGCCATTTCTACTTGTGTTAAATGATTCTCTTTGCGTAATTCTTTAAGACGTTCAGGAAACGCAATTGAAATAATATATTTTGGTTCATCAACCGTTACCTCTATCAACTCTTTTACGCCAACATGCAAAGCACGCGCAACATTGACAAGCATTTCTGTATATTCAGGGAATAACTCGTTTTCCCATTTCTCATAGTCTTGTCGAGACATCTCTAGTTTGTTGGCTAAGTCAGCTTCAGATATTCCCATTTGCTCCCGTAGATATTTTAAGTTATTAAGTGACATCAAAAATTCACTTACTCCCTTCTGATAAATTCTTCTTCCTAGATTCTCTTTTTTTCAATAATTTTTCTGTTTTTTATTATATCATGATATAATAGCTATCGGCATCACAATACCGCCTATGAGAGGAGGTGTTGTTACTTATGTGGTATATTATTTTTCTTAATATCGTCGCACCAATTATTGTTGGGATAGTTCTTAAACTATTTTCTGAATGGCTAGATAAGAAAGACGACGATTAGATGCCACTAGCTCGGACGTAGTCAGTCGCACACTACGTAAAAAAAGCACCCTGTCCGCCAAGACTAAGGGTGCTTTTCCGTTACCTATGTTTAGGTATATTATTTTTCTTTCGCAAACTCATTATAACATATCCTGAAAGATAAATCATTATTTACGTGCTTACTTTTTATTTTAAGCAATGAGGTTGTTTTTTTCTATGTCTCTGACACCCTATATAATATCGCTAACGCAGCAACAATAGCAATAGAGGTCAAAAAAACAGTTATGCTTGTCACATTAGCCATTGCTACAAGAGCAAAAAATATCATAAATGGTGGGCATAAATTTCTGAGCGGACGAATAAAATCAAGAGATGATTCTAGTATTGATTTTGCATGAATTGCCTTATATTTTTTGTGATTTACAGCATAATCTGTTAGCATAATAAACCAAATAAATACAGTCGCAAATTTTAGCGGGACGGTTGAGCGAAAAATGCTAGCACAAAACACACTAGCCACAACAATAAGCCCTACCAAAATATGCATTAAAATGATAATCTTTAAAGGTTTTTCAACTTTTTTGATTTTCTTAAAAAGTAAGCTACCTTCGCTTTTATTCATAGTCTAATCCTCCTAATTTCCCCTCACGAAAACATTAAAAATGTTTTGTGGTGTTTCTTAGTTGTCGTATATACTCCCTGCCCTAGTTTGCTGTCTAACTCCCAAAAATCCGTTAAATCAATTGTACCACATGCAAATTCATGATAAGGCACAATATCAGCCAATGTTGGAGCAAGTAACAATTCTTCAAACGTTAAACCACGCGCCACTCCGAATTTAATATCTAAGATAATCGATTGCTCAATATCTTTCAGTAGCATTTGCTGTGAAAGTTTGCTAATAGCCTTAGAAAGGTCTATTACAAATTGTTGCGTATAAACCTTCCCATAATGCTTATTAATGGTCTCTAAAATATGATTCATGCTATCAATAACTGTCATATCTACTCCTTTTTATACCAAAAAGCTATAGGAGCAATAATCGCTTTTGCTTTATCCGAATGAACTTCAAAGGGTCTAAAGGGTCTAATAGGGTTATCATAATAATAAAGTTTAACGGTTTTATCTCCCAAAGCTTTCATCACTTGCAAAACTCTTACTAAGTGGTCTGCTTCAAATTCAAAATGGTCTTGCTCTTGGTTTAAGTTGATATCAGCTACAAACTCTTTGCTGTCATAGTAAAAAGAAATGCTCTTGTAGCGTTTTTTAGTAGGTGACTTGTCAAGCTCTTTTATTGTATTTAAAAGGTCAATAACATTAAATTCTTTTTTAGCAATGCTTTCATCATTCTCTGGGTCTCTCATGTACAATTGCTCTGTCCTTGGAAAGTTAGTTTTTAAAAATTCAAGGGGTGGTAGGTTAAATCCTTTTTCAATTTGTCCTTTTGTTCTGGTATCTAAGACAACTGTTTCAGCAAAGATACCTTTTTCAAATTGAATCAGCATATTCTTAGTAACATATTCAGCTGTTCCATTCTCTCTAACATGAATTTGATGAAAAGCTCTATTTTCAAGACTATCTTTATGTTTTTTTAAATGAACGGTTACTGCCTTTGTGATAGCTTTTGTATTGATTGTCATATTCTATTTCCTTTCCCCTTAAGCACGTACTAAGTCGCCATAGTTTCGTCTCTTACTGACATATGTTTTTTTTCCATTTTGATTAGTCAAAATATAGTGGTCTTTTGTTACCTCAACCGTTACATTTCTACGCAAACCTTTCCAAGGTGTTTTTGCGAATGAAAAAGTAAACAATACGCCTGCTTTTTGAAATTCTTTCCATTGACGGCGACGAGAACGTTTTCTGTCAATTTCAGCAGCTTCTTCCTTGTTATCATAATAACGAATGACATCATCTTCCCAATAAGAATGACTAGGGAAATAAACAGAATAATAAGTATCATAGATTTTTATAATTGGTGATGAAAACTCTTTAAACTCTCGCCACAAATCAAGAGTACCCGCTTTAAAATTTCTAAGGTCAATTTCATTTGTTAAATGAACCAGAACAATATCATGTTGAGTAGGGCAAACATATTCATCTTTACGACTTACCAAAGCAAATTTTTCTCCGTCTTTTTCAAGGAAAACGCCCTGTGTATATTCTGCTTTTTTAGTTGGTCTTAAAAGGTAGCCCTCTTGTAGCAACTCTAGCAACGGTTTTGTGAATCGTTCGTTTAATTGTGTAAGTGATAGTTCCATGTTTTTCACCTCTGTATTTTCTTTATCTTTATGATTATATTATAAGTTATAACTTAGATTTTGTCAAGCGTTTTTTAGTATAAAATCAAAAATAAAAAGAACAACTAATTGTCCTTTAATTGTTATAAAATCCCGTGTCTATTAAAAGCTCATGTGTTTCATTTTAAGTTAAAAACGGTGGTTCAAAATTTGAACTTCCGTATTAAACAGAATGGTTCTCAAACTCCTATCAAATCGCTGAAAGCTTAACTGAACCTTTGGAACCATGTTAAACAGAATGGTTCTCAAACATAACCATCTTTTAAGCCAATAAACTCCGATCCTTTGGAACCATGTTAAACAGAATGGTTCTCAAACAAAGATGTTCTTAAAATTTGCAAATCATACCCTTTGGAACCATGTTAAACAGAATGGTTCTCAAACTGTTTTGGAGTTTGATAACGGAGCGTTGTTCCTTTGGAACCATGTTAAACAGAATGGTTCTCAAACCTCGTATTTAACATTGAGCGGTATTTTAGCTATCTTTCCGCAGATTTTAGCGAAACACCACTATTTGCTCTCATGGAGCAGGTCTCCAAACTGACCTTAGGTTTAGTATAGCATAAATCAACTATTTGTCAAGTGTTTTTTATTTTAAAATCAGACCACGCGCAACTTGAGAAAAACAAAAAGTACAAGCCTAATAAATAGAGCTTGTACTTTGCCCGAAAGTCACCCGACAAACTAGTTAGCCATAAAACGATTTGTAAGAAGGTGTGCTTTTCACCTCGGTTCTTTTATTGTATTTTCGGGTTATAGGGAAAGCAGGAATCGAACCTGCAACTAAAGATTAAAAGTCTATTGTATTGCCATATTATACTATTTCCCTACCAACCAACAGCGCTGCTAGCTTTCGCATTACGGCATGCTCCTGAAAGTTGTGTTGTAATTAAGTAATTAAGGAATTAAGGGAGTTCTAGACTGCCGACTAGGAAACAGTCATCATAGAACCTCTTTTCTTTTTTTGTTTTTAATTTCCTAGTCTATAAGAGTGACTGGAATTGAACCAGCATATTTCTTCTAGTTTTACTAACGTTCAGGTCTAGCCTATTACCATTCATGGTCTGACTTATAACCTCGAAAAGTGGTACTTACCACCGACAATCACCTTTCTTGTCACACACTCTTACAGGTATCCTCTACTTCTGCCACACGTAGCATAAGGTAGTTAATAGCTTTATGCTTCTTTTTATTCGACCGTCTCGAAAAGGACTAATACCATAACCTTAATTATCGTAAGACTTCAATACATTGTTCAATCTAATCTCCAACAAACGTGCTTTTGTCTGTTCTGGCGACATCTTTTGATAACGTTGTTTGTAGAAAATTCTTAATTCATCAGTTGTTACTTCAAAAAGATTGTTAGGACTAAAATTAGTATTATCACCGTCCAAATGGATAAAACCTTTTGGCATATCATTCTCCTAGAAGTTTTGGCATTTGTCTATGCGTGCCTTCATATTCTTGGCTCATTTCATAGGCTTTTAGTCGCACTTCTGACGTTTTAATAATCTTGTCGCTGATAATGCTGATTGACTTAGCACGCTTTATCTCGCATTCTAGCTCTTCTTTGGATAAGCTAGAATCGTTTAACCGTTCGATTTGTTCAAACAAATGATTGCTTAAATCATCAAGTGTATTTCTAACCATACCTACTCCTCCAACAAATCGGCATAACTATCTAAAATCATTTCCAAATCATCTGCTCTGACTTGAAATTCATTGAACCACACACCGCTTTGAGAAATCATCAAATATTCTTTGACATCAATAAAATTCATAGGTATTAGTAAAATGTAAGGTTCGTTTAATTCTGAACCTTTTTCACGTTCAAGAAAAGCGACGATAATGTCTTGATTTCCTTTTGCTCTAATTTGCCATGAAATCTTGCCAGTTTGATAACGTTTGTTAACATGGGCAGACGAATATTTAACATCAATCGTCAGATTGCGATAAACAAAATCATAGACTGGATTGTTTTTTTGGAATTGTCGGTTAGCGTCAATTGCTTCTGGCACTAGTTTTTGGAATAATGCTTCTGCTTCACCCCCCCAATTTTTGAGGTTTATTACCATACTTTATCTTGTCTTGGATTTTTAAAACACCTGCTTGTGTCAAAATAATATGCACAAGATAAGGTGGCAAGCCAGATTTTTGTTTGACCTCGTAGAAATCATTATTTTTTAAATAAAGGTCAACCATTTCTTGTTTAGTCATTCTGTTATCCTCTAAATCTTACTATCGTAAAATAAACATCATCAATCACAAAAGAAGTGACGTTGTAACTGCAACCGTAGTAGCCACTCCTACAGCTAAGCAATCTGTACAACACATTGCGGTGTCAAACTCTTCTTTTGTTGTATATCCACCGCAGAGCCGACATTTAAAAAAGAATTCTGTTTCTTCCACTTCTTCCTCAAGATATTCTTTACGTTTTTCCATTTTTTATCCCTCCCAAAAAATCTCTATTGTTTTACCTTTTTGATTTCAAACGCTGTCAAGTTGTTCGGCTATTTTAATCGCTGCTTCCATTGAATCATTGTAGCCCTCCATATAATCGTTAAATTCATATTCTCTATGATATTTCGCTTTAAGCTCTTCAATCGCTTTTTGCTTATTTGCTTCGTCATAGCCTTCATAATAATCAATAATCGTAATGTTGACGATTATTAGCACGACGAATTTCTTCAATTACTTCTTGTTTATTCATTTTAATTTCTCCTACTAATTCTTTATATCTAATAACTAAGCACGCGCAACCAATTCTATTTTCCCTTTGCTGTTGCTTAGTTTAGTGATGTCGTTTTTTGCTGTTGTCCCTTTCGCCGTAAGCCATTGCCCACGTTGCGAAAGTTCCAACCCCTAGTAAAATCAGAGTAAAAATAAGAATTATCACTTTTGCTCCTCACATAACCGCAATTTTTAAATCTTCTAGGAAGTCTAGATAGGCTTGCTGGGTAGCATGGGTTTCTTGCAATAATTTATATTGACTTTCAGCAATCTCACCTACTGTTGGTCGTTCTTCGTGTAGTTGAGCAATAAGTTTTTGAATTTGGTTGTGCATAATAGTTACCTCTTTTGTTTTTCTTTATCTTTATGATTATATTATAGTACATATACTATTACTTGTCAAGTGTTTTTTATTGTTTTTTAAAAAATTTTTTCAAAAAACAACCAAGACGAAGGGAGGTTATCTTGGTTGTTTTTTCGCTTTTTAATAGGAGCTTATGAAAACTAAACAGAAGCGGTTAAACCTGCTTAGTTGTACCGTTTTTGTAGAAATAAGAGACTGTAGTCTTTCATTGTTTTTAGCTTATTTAGCAGGAGAATACGTGCTGAAAATTCATGAGGAGATAGTCTTAAATCTACACTTTTATTATACACGAAAAATTATTTTTGACAAGCCTTTTTTAGTTATATTGTGTGTACTTTTAAGATACCTAAAATCTAATGAATGAATTCAAAAAAATAAATTCATTTCACTATTTTTTCAACAAAAAAGACTGAAAGCAAAAAATGTTTTCAGTCTTGTAGTAGTCTTGACTTAACAAGTCTTTATCATCTAAACATAACGATGTTTAGATTTTTTTGAAATAATCGTTAATGAATGAAGACGCTGAACGATAGCCTTTCTCTTTTGCCAAGTTATCAATTTTTTCACGAACTGATGGTTGAAGAGTGAACTGGTATTGTTTGGTACGTTCAAATGCTTCAACTGCTGATGGTGTCTTATCTTCTTTCAAAGTTTCTTGAAGAGCTTTGCTAAGTTGTTTTTTCTTTGGTTCAAATGCCATGCTATCTCCTTTTTATCTGGTAATTTTAATCAATACTATCAATTTTATTCAGAATATCATCAAGAGTTTTCTGAAGTTGCGTAAAGAAAGAACGGTGTTTCTTATAGAGAGTTTTATTAGACATCATGTCAATCATCGTTTTATCTTTTGTAATGTGGTTAAAAAGCTCTTTTTGAGGAATTTGCCCGATAACAGAATCATCATTTTCTAAAGCTTTTACAAGAGCCTTAGATTTAACTGTAGGTGCAATTCGATTTAAGAGAAAATACAATTTTGCTGTAATTAACGATTCACGACTAGGTCGACTAATTTCTGTTTTACGGTAATCTTCCATTCGGATTTCTAAATTTTCTTTAGCGTCAAACGCAAAGTCACTAGGGATTACTGGACTAATGATGGCATGACTGACAGCAATAGCGTTTTTGGTTGCAATCCCAAAATCTGGGTGGCAATCAATAATAATATAATCATATTGCTCAAGTTTTTTAGATTCGTAATTATCGCTTAACCAATCATAGAGAAACATATTCTTATTAGGATTAGTTTCTAACATTCTCTCGGCTTCATCTAATTTCATTGAACCTGATATTAAATCAATGTTAGGCGCTACTGAAATAATATCTACATCTCCCTGTTTTGTATAGATATTTGCGACAGTTCCGCTATTTTGGTAAACATCATAATAATGGGTTAGATTACATTGATGGTCTTCGTCCATAAAAAGAACTTTTTTACCTAACTTTGCTGCATACTGCCCCAACAGCAATGCAATAGTTGTAGCACCAACGCCACCCTTGATTTTTGCAAAACAAATAATCTTCATTTATTATACTCGCTTTCTATCTTTTTCCAAAATTCTTTTTTATTTACCATAGGAATCCTCCTGTTTTCTATATTTCTATTATAACATTATAATTATATTTGTCAACATAATTATAAATATAATTATGTTAATTTCTTTAACTCAACAAAAAAAGCACCTTTTGAAAGGTGCTACTGTAAAGTTAACTCTCAAAACGAGATAACCATATTATACCATTTTTTCAGGTACAAAATAAAGAAAGCCTTATTTTAGACTTTCTTTTATGGTGTATTTTAGATTAAACCAACAACAAGTTTTTCAAGTGCTGGTGCAACATCTGTAAAAGTAGCTCCATCAAGTTTTGGTTCATTATCTACCCAAATCATGATACTTTGTGTAAAATCATATTGCGCTTGAGAAAGACCTTCGCTATGAGCTTCTTCAAGTTCTTTTCCAAGTTTACGATATTCCAAATAATCAATGATTGTTTCAGCTGGTACAACGACTACTTCGTTATTAAATTTGATTGTTTTCATGTTAGTTTACCTCGCTTTTTTATCTTAATTAGCTTTACATTTATATTATAGTACATGCACTATAATATATCAAGCATTTTCCTCAATTTTTTTCAAATTTTCTTCAATCAATGCCTGTAATTCAAACAAATCTTCTTTTGTAGCATGTTTGCGAATGAAAGAGCGAGCTGTTGAGCGATAACTCAAGTAATTACGGTGCGCTCTGTTCTTCTTAACCCATTTTTGAGTTGCTTTTTGTTGGGCAGTTAGTGCTTCTGTCATGTCTCTTCTCCTCCTTAAAAAATACGATTCATGGCTTCCATTTCTTCTAGGACATCAGCGGTCTTTTCAAAACTGTATTCTTCATCTTCTCCTACCGCTTCACCCTCATAAAGATAATCTCGAATTGGTCGATAGTCTGTGTCGTCTCTGCGATAACGAATGACGACAATTTTATCACCAATATCACCTGTTGCGACATCTTCTCTTAGTTTATTTAATAGGTCTTTATAATCGTACGAAAACCCAAAAAGTCCGTTTTTGAACTGTTGCCAGTTGTAAGCCATGTGTGTATCTCCTTAATGTTTTATATTACTAACAATATTATTCTACATTTCCTTTTTCTTTAGATAGCAATTCATGCATTCTTTTAAATAGCTTATACTTTTCACCAAATAACCTAACAAGCTCTTGTTTTGAAGTTTCTTTATCACCAAAGACAGTAATAGTAAAGCGGCTTGGGTTGAATTCATCTGGAATAAGTTTCCCAATTGTTTCCATAGGAACCATATAAGTAAATTCATCAATTTTTTTATTAACGAGGAAGCTACGAGATTCTATAAATCCACGAGTTTCTATAAGTTCAGGAGATTCCTGAAAAGTAATGCTTTGGTTAAATAAATCAATAGTCCATGTAGTAATCTTTGTTGTTATCATTAAAGTCACCTTCTTTTAAAAACTCACTTGGTAATGGAACTTCATCATAAGTTTCAAACCGACCGTCTGCATATTGAATACCTGCTCTTTCGCTGTCAAGTTCATATTCTACGCCCCAACTTTCAAGCATACTAATCAATTCATTCTCTGTAAACATGTAGTGACCCCTCATTTCTATAAAAGCGGTCACAGCGACCGCTTGGTTAATCTTCTTCTACTTGTTCAAACTCTTGGTAATAAGCCATACCGTCAATGCCACGGATAACTTGTTCAAATTGGTCGTCAGTTAGTTTGCTAAAGATTTCTTCATGCCAATCAATGTTATCAAGTTTTGTTTGAAAAGCTTCCATTTTTTCGTCGTCAGCTTCTTCAAGGATTTCATAGTATTCATCACGAAGAGTATCAAGTTTATCTGAATAATCGCAAAGTTCGTTATAAGCTTGACTATCAATGTTCCAGTAACCGTCACAAACACCTTTGTCAATCATTGTTTCTAGTAAATCTTCATAGTCGTTTGCGATAATTTCTTTTTTCCAAGCGCCGTTTGTTGATTTTCCATTCCATTTAATCATGATAATTACCTCTTTTTTGTTTTCTTTATCTTTATGATTATATTATAGTACATACACCATACGTTGCCAAGTGTTTTTTAAAACTTTTTTGATATTTTTTAAATTTTTCTTGATATTCAGCAATACTCCTCACCACGCGCCTATTAGGTAAAACTTTAGGAAACAAAAAAAGACGTCAGATTCGACTGACAAACAGTTGAATCCAACGCACAATTAAATTTTAGACAGTTTGATTGTACCTTGTTTTGGTTGTATCTGTCAAGTAGAAAGAGACACTTAAAACAAACTCCTTACAAACGTGATAATATTAGCTAATTCTAAGAGAACCAGATAAAGACTATTGAGAAAAGCATATAAAGCAATATAAGACCATTTAAAAGACCGTCCGTTTTGTTCCTGCTCGTCTGTTTTTGTTTGATAGACCGCAGCAATTGTTACGACTAGCCCCACAGCGATAATAACTAAACGGCTATAAAGATTGCTAGGAACAATGGTTAACGCAATCGCCATTAAAATAACACCGCTAAGAAGCACGACAAAGCCCGCTATTAAAAGCTTATAATCTGGGCGCTCATGATAGCTATTTTCCGAACTAAAATAACTGCCTGCTGTCTTTGCCCCTAATCGAATCAGGTAGGCACTTGCTACTAAACCTACTAACACTCCTATTGTTTGTAAAACTATCATCTGTTGTCTCCTTTTCCCTTTGCTCTAGTTAAACTTGTAACTTGTCTTTTAACGATTCCTGCAAGACCTGACTAAAGTTAATGTCTTGTTCCATAGCTAAATCATTTAACCACTTAGGAATTGTCAACGTCTTTTTAACCGACTGATTATTGGCTTTAGAAAGAACATAGCTTTTAACGACATCAACAGCAACTACCCAATCATTGTCGCCAGCTTTGGGGCGACTTGGTTCAGGAAGTTTTTCGTTGTGTTTTGTCATTTCAATCAACACAGCGGTCAACACGTCTTTAGCGTTGTCTAAAGCTTCTTCCATTGTTTCTCCGTCTGTAAAGCAAGCGTTAAAGTCTGGGAAATTAATATAGTAAAATCCTTCTTCTTCTGTTACCACGCATGGATAGAAAAATTTTTCAGCCATTCTGTCATACCTCTGTTATTGATTTTTTAAGTGAAACTCTTTTTTACAGTTTCATCATAACACGTGTCATAATACGTGTCAATAATATGCCTTTAGACAAACTAAAAAAAGCACGCGCATTTTCGTGCTTTCTATTTCTTCATAAACATGTCTGTAATGACATCTGAACTTTCTATCATTTCCACCTTAGGAGGTTGACGTTTTACTTTGCTACGGCTTGATAATACTTGAATGAGACTGTCAGCGGATTTTTCATCAAATGTTAAATCTGTCATAAAACTTTTTGTTGCCATTTTTTCCTCTATTGGTGTGTTACATCATTTTTGTCAGCCCAAAGACAAACATTATCTCGAATAGCAATAGCAAAAACAATAAGTAATATAATTAATATTGGTGCTAGTAATTCCCAGTAAAATCTTGTCGTAACTAGTCCCATAACATCAACTACTAAAGCGACAAATATGAGGTTTATTAAAAGACTTTTATAAATGCGTTGTCGTTTTTTTGAATTTTGTTTTGAATTTTCTGTTGCCATTTTTACCTCCTCTATCAAAACAGATAGTAAAGACCTGTGACAATAAGTAACAGACCAAAAAGAAGTTTCAAATAATCATCAATACCAGCATTTTTTGTGGAAACAAAAACCTGAAAAACACCAATAGAACCTGCTAATAAGCCCATTATTAAAGTAATAATGGATACTCCTTTGATTAAGATTAACATGCCTTTTTTACCTCTTTCTATTCACTCTGAACCTATTAAGACGGATTACAAAACCTAAGCAAGCCATTACTCCAAAAATGGTAAGAACAGAATAGTTAATAAGTGATAATACCGCATTTAGTGATAAATTTCGCCATGCTATTAAAGCATAGGAAACTCCCATAATTCCTAAGCAAATACCAACACCAATTAAACGGTATTTCTTGAGTAGCCAGATAAACAATAATTCAATCGCTATAATAGTTAAAACTACCTGATTATCACTAATAAAGTTTAATACTTCCATATATGGTTTAGTCTCCGTTAATTGCTAATTTCTTACGGTTATGTTTTTTCATAAAGTAGTAACCCGTGCCTACTAGTATAGTAACCGCTAGATAGAGAAGTAAATATAGCCATGCAGAAGAACCGTCAAGCGTAAGAACGTAGAACCTACCATCGTTTTGTGTTGTTACGGTGACATGTAAAACTTTAATAGCAAGATAGAAAGTAACGCTGTTAAGGGCGATTAGCAGAATCAAAATCTTTATAATACCTACCGTTACTTTTATAAATTCTAATCCTAATCCGTTTATAAATCCTAATTTTTTAGTTTTAGCAATTATTATTTCTGCTATGATAATGCCAACGAGACAACAAACAAGTAAGCATATTAGCTGTTTAATCGTCATCATCTTCTCCTTATTTCTTCAATATTTTAATCCTGATTAGTTACTAAATTTTTACGGTGATGTTGATGAATTAAGTGATAAATCAAACCTACCAGCGTAGCAACCACTACAACGATAAGTGAGAATAGTAGCGGAGGAAAGCCACCAACTTCAACAGCAAAGTAATAAAGGACTGTTAATGGAATAGTAACACCTAAAATAAAGGTCATGCCTTTTTTGTATCCCATTTCTTTAATCACCGTATCTCCTACTTCTGCCACGAGAAAGATAGCGACTAGCAAATAAATGAGTTGTACCAATGTATCTAGTAATTGTTTATCGATTGTCATTTTTCTTCTCCTTTATCTTTTATTGCTTTAAGCATAACTAATAGCAATAAGCCAATAATAACAATAAATGCTACTGCGCCCCAAGTCATCACTTGCTTAACTTCCACCAAGTAGCCAACAAAATAAACAGCAAATAGGATTAGAAAGAATACCTTTAACCCAATGGCTTTTTTGATGCTTTTGAATGTCCGATAAGCTAGATAAAGACCAAGTAGAGGTGCTAGAGCAGTTAGCAAAGTAATTAAAGTTGTCATTAGGTTTCTCCTTTCTGTTTTTTTCGTTAAATTCGCCATTTTTTGGCGGTTTTTCTGCAAGTTAACCCTAATGAGGTAGATTTGTACCTTTTTAGAACGCACGCGCTTCTCGGCGCTTTTATGGCGTTCTGTGAGGTGCTTCTAGTTTTGTGTGTCAATCATGGTGAGGGTGACCTTATCAAGTTCCAAATAACCGTTTGTATTGTTTGGAGTACGATAAGTCGCTATGTTATCTTCTAAGTTAACGTTGATAAGCTCGTACTGCTCACCTGTTGCAGTTTGAGCAATCATACGATAACGAGTTTGTTTTGGTGTTTTTGATTGTTGTGTTGTCATGTTAAATCTCTCCTTGTTTAAGACGAGTGAAAAACTCATCAAGTTTGCCGACGAGTTCCGCAATGCTTTCCCCTGTAAAAGACCAGTCCCTGCCTTTATACCAGATGTCACATTCGATACGTGGGGAATAATAAATCACAATGCCCTCTCCACCATCTGTGATAGCGTGAATATGAGTATCAATGTAATAAGCGCCATAACCTAAAAGGCTATCTTCTGGGCGTTCCCACTCATCAATGGTAAAGCCGTGACGTTTGCATAAGGCTTTAATGGTCGTTGGTCGTTTTGCCATAAGGCTTTTCTCCTTTTATTAGTGATTAAGCACGCGCATATTGTTTGTGGTCTATTGTTGTTTGCTTCTTAGATGATAAGGTCAATGATGTTTCCAATGAGCTTAAAGATAATCGGAATATCGACAAACGCAAGGACTGATGTTATAGCAAGACAGACTAGCCCTGATTTGTTGAACAGTTGATATTTATTGGCACGTGCTAGTTTATAACTGATGATAACACTAATAGTTGTTACTGTAGCAATCAAGAAACTAATGAAAATACTATCTGCGGTGGCAGTCATCTGTTGTAAGGTTTCAAACACTAGTAAGAGAGTTATCGTTAGTCCAAGAAGTAGCGTAAGTGTTCCGCCTACTTTGTCTCTAATTTCAATTTTACTTTCTTGATAAATTGCTTCAAGTAACATATTAACACCAGTTGCGACAAATACAACACTAAAGAAAAGTCTAAATAGAAAAACAGCAATTAGGTCTGTGTTCATGTTATGCTCCTTTTTCTTCTGCTTTAAGTTCTTCCTGCGTTAAGATACGTCCATATTTGAGAATATTGTCAATCATCCAGTCATAGCCGTAAAAACCTTGTGACTGTTTTAGGATTTCCTTAAAGTCACGCGCACGTCCAACCGTCATAGTGACTTTTGCCGTCCAGCCATCACCAAAATCATGGAAAAACGTGGTCTGGTCGCCGAGGTTTGTTGAGATTCCTTTTGAGTTTAAAAATTGTTCTTGGTCTTTGTAAATCCGTTTTGACTTTGCAAAGACAAGCGTTTGTCCGCCCCATTTGCCGTTGTGTGAACCAATCGTTTTATGTCCGTATTCAAATAATAGTATTTTCATATATAATCTCTCCCTTTTTGTTTAATTAGTTAGTTATTAAGCAACTGTTTGTAATTGTTCTTGAATGTAATCAAGAACAGATTGAAAATCCTTCGTGATTTCAGCTTCTGTACCGTGTAATTCTTTTTGCATTGAAACACGGAATTTGTATTCGTGTTCTGCAATTCTTAATCGTTTCCGTTCAGAAGCTTCTCTTGTCAGCGTGTCATAATAAGTGATTCGGTTAAATTCGTCTTTAAACGCTTCTACCGTACGAGCATGTCTGATAAGATTTGCGTATTGACTTTTGCTAAGAATAACTTTTTCTGCTTCGTTTTTCATGTTGGTTTACCTCGTTTTTATCTTAATTAACTTTACATTCATCATTATAGTACATACACTATATTATGTCAAGTGTTTTTTATCAAAAAAGAAACTTTTTTTAAAAATTTTTTTAAGTTCTTTCTAACCTTTGCTTTTGTCATTATCTTAACGGTTTTTGGAGGTAAAAACAATAGCTGAAAATACGAAAAACAAAAAAAGCTAGGTTTTAGCCTAGCTTGGTTAATAGTGAGGTGGTTTAATAATCGTTGCTTGTCTCGCTCTTACCAATTCTCGTTGCCCACAGCAAGCGGTAGGATAGGATTAACCGTTAGCAAGTCACCATTGTAATCGTTAAAGAGGTCTTCTAACGTCAACGGCTCTGATTGGTCTTTTTGGTCTTTCAAGGTAATACTCATGCTAGTGCCTTTCTATGGGGTACTTTTGTTATCCATTCTATCTTTTTCAGGTATATTGTCAAGGCTACGGTCAAAAGCTACTGTAACTTTTATCTCCTCTACTGTAACCAACGTATCCCTAATTGTAACTTTCGTTTAGTAAAGTTTCAATACAACCAATGCAGCCTTATCATAAGCAGGTCGAAGAATTGACAAAAAAGGTCAAATAAGATAGCATAAAGTTACCGAGTTAAGTTCGTATTTCCGAGAGAATACGTAACGCAATAGTAAACAAGCTTCTGATAGTAGTTCTTCCACCATAAGGAAAGCAACGAAGTCAGGAGTTTTTTGTGTGTTTTAACGGTTCAGGTCTTATTTGGGAAAGCAAAAAAAGAGTAACAACTGCTTGTCATGAGATTTTTTTAGGCACAAATCTGTTAGCAGGTCATTACTCTTTAGGGTTTGATTATATATAAATATGAAAAAGTCGTAGGTAACCCCTACACCCTTAGTTTAGCAAATAACAAAGGCTCTGGCAAGAGATTGTTGCTAGGGAATGGACTTTATTTTTTAGGGGGATTTTCGGGGGAGTTTAGCAGATAGATGAGATAGGAGTTGTAACTCGAAGAACCTAAAAAGCAGACTATGGGAGTAGCCTGCTTCATCATGAAAAGGGTATGCAGAAACTGGGAGGTAACTGCATATCTCTAGTTTAGCAGACCTTGGAATTTTGGGCAAGAAATTGGCGTGCGGTTGACAAATAGCGCTAGCCTACGGTAAAATAACCTTATCCAAGTTTTATTGTTTAGGAACTCTTATTGTTCCTTCCCATTTCAGAAGTTGGTTCAATCGCTTCGTCGATTAAGGTAGCCTTTAGCTTCTCTTGCTATCCTTAGTCTGTAGAACTCATAAACTTCTGACTTTCTTATTCTTTATTTTTTCTTTTTTATCGCTTCCTTTTTCGCTGGGAAGTATCATTAGTTAAACGCCTCTGTCTGGTTCTCTCCATATTACTCCAGATAGGGGCGTCTTTTATTGTCGTGAAAGGTAATTATATTAAAGAAACCCCCTCTAGGTTGAGGGGGTGGAGAATATTAAACGAATAATCCTAAACGTTTATTTTAGGGTGTACTAGGTTTATTTAGTACAGCTTTAGTATAACATAGATGTGTTAAAAATGTAGCTAAGGCGATGTACGCTTCTTAACCTAATCCTATACTGATATAGTACTATTACTGTATTATGTTGTCAAAGAATTAAGTTATACCATAGTATCATCATTTAGTAACTCTAAAATTAATTTGTAGGAAATAATAAGTTGTCTAATCGCCCAAACCAAACCAATAAAATATGGTGTCAGTAGTCCTATAAGTGGGAGTACTAAATAGTTGTTATGTTGTAGCAAAAGTTGCCATTTATGAACTAACGGGAGTAATAAAACTGCTTCTTCGTCAGGAATATCCCCGATTGTTAGAAGAATATCGAACAAAAAGCGGAGACAATAATTCCCAGACCAGATAAAAAAGATAAGCAAAGCTGAATAAAACAATGTTTTTGTTAATAAGCCGATTAGTCCATTGTCAAGACTACGTTGTAGGAACTTCATAAACCTACCTCCTTTTTTAAGATAGATTCATTATAGGGGATAATTTAAAATCGTGCTGTAAAGGGACAACTCAATTCTCAAATTTAATATAATATATCATTTTGGAATAGTTGTTACTTTTCTTTACTTCTTCTATCACGTTTTTTACATCAGCTTTTCCATCTACAGCATATAGTTCAATAACTGCTGGGAAATTATTTTGGTTGTAACGCCTAATTTTATCTATTAGATTTCTTGGGTCTTTATTTTGTAAAAGGTACTTTCTTTTTTGAAAATCTTCAACCTCTGTTACATAAATAGTCTTTCCAGAAAATTGTCTAGTGGTATCCTTATAAATATAAACAACATGTTCTTCATGTTCAGTAGTGAGCCTTCGTAA